>Ga0335398_10000019_pt1 | contig 204103 bp, 166 predicted proteins | sample BON03_FD_205742 | JGI IMG/M metagenome (GOLD analysis project Ga0335398, IMG submission 205742) | Freshwater microbial communities from Lake Bonney liftoff mats and glacier meltwater in Antarctica - BON-03 (spades assembly) (version 2) | ecosystem: Environmental > Aquatic > Freshwater > Ice >...
GGCAATTCCAAAGACCACCTTGTCTTCCTGGAATGCCTTTGCAAACAAAGTGCTGTCGAGAACTTCGCACAGTGGAAGTTCGTTGGCTTGAATCATCGACCGCTGAAAAATGCTAAAGCAGCGGAGTAAGCCGCTTGTTAGAATGGACATGAACCCTCCCTGGTCGAATGTTGACACACGACACCAGGAAAGGTCCACGCCTGCAGCATTCTAACGATCAGTAGGGTCACGCCATCGACGTCATGCCTGCAGGTGTAAAAAAACTTGAAATTCATGAACGCGATGGATCGCGTTCGTCAATGCTGCGCGGTCGTGGCAATTTACGGTCGCAAAAACGCTAAATTCCCGTGGACAACGCCATTCATGTCAGGAACCGTTGGTTTAGTGTTGCAATATTCGGTTCCTGCCGCCATTTATCTCTGTTCGAAACGTCCACGTTTTGTCGAAAGAAGGACCCCCCGAAGATGCACCTCGTAGCAAGCGCACTCCTCTTTCCATGCGGACTGAGGGAAGTCATTCCCGGTTGCGCAAGCCTTGCCTTACCAGAGGTCGGGATCGTATTGAACAGCTTCCCAATACCTTCAAGTAGTGACGCGCAACAACTTGTTCCACGATCTGCGCCCGACGAAGAGAAACAGTTTGTGGAACTCCTGTTCGCCGTTCAGTTCGCAATCCGGGCACTCAGCAATGTCGGCGATGGTCCCGTCGCAGAAAATATCGTTGAACGATTGCAAAACATTAAGTTCAGCGGCCGTCTTTATGATCGCGACGGGGTATTGGCGAACATGAAAGATCCTCAACTGCGAAACAAAAAGAAGATTTCTGCTGAACTATATCTGGATGGGAGGCAGTCGCAGCTAACCGTTAAGCATTCCGGGTTTGGGTTTTTTGGGAGTAGTTTTCTGACCGACATGCCGAATGCTGTTCTCGCTTTGTTCATCGCTTTGGTCGATCGTCATCACGGCAATCTCCGCTTCGGACGCTGCGTATTTCTTTGCAGCCAGCGTATCGCATATCTTTGGGCTACCAACCAAGTGACACTGACAAACCACGCTATTCTGGCGATCTCAGCCACATCATTTATTTGGCAACTTGTGAGCCACGAAGGTGATCCCAATAACGACAACTTCGATAGCTAGGCAAAGCATTGAAAGGGTCAGAAAGATCCGAAAGGGTCTGAATGGCGTTGTCCACTGCGATTTTGCGTTTTTGCGAACGTGAATTGACGCGACCGCGCAGCGTTAAAGAACGCGATCCATCGCGTTCATGAATTTTGGGCACAAGTCAATAAGGGGGCATTCTGCTTTAGCAGACAGGTACATGTCCTTTTAACATTTCCAGGGTGCGATCCGGCTATGGCGCATAAAAACCCCGCTTTTTCTGGCCCAGCATCGTAATTAGGTGGCTGACACGGAATGAATTATATTGTTTTCGGGCGAGCAGTTTCAAAAACATTGCCTTTTTCCGTAGTTGGATGGCGCAATGAACAGATCGCACCCCATTTCCATAGCAGCTTTTTGAACTCCGCGGCCCCTCGCCGGCTCGCCCGGCAGGACCGAACGTTTTGAAGTTAGTATGAGGTCGCAAGCAATCGCTCCCCTGCCCAGCTCGCCTGGCAGGAAGCTAAGTTTCATCGCGTTGCAAAAACTTTCGGTTCCGGTTGGACGAGCCAACCGGGGCGGCCTCGCCTTTGTTGCCTTTGCCTAACCACAAAACTCCCGCTCATGCCAGGCAAGCTGGCACGGGGCGACAATCGGACTTGCCCCCGAAGGTGACAAAAGGTGGCAGGAACCGAAAGCTGAAGTTCGAGGTCCTGCGAACATGGAGTGCGGCACCTCAGTGCCGCTTTCCAATGCGGTGAAGCCGCCTTTGCGTGGCAATTGGTAACCTATCGATGACGTTTGCGGGCTCATGAGCACAACCGGCAAGGAAACCCAAACCATAACACTCGACATCCACCTTCAGCTTCCGCCCGAATACATCGACGCATTGCGACAGCATGCCGCTGCCAGTGGAGAAGATCTGGACGCGTACGTCAGCCAGATTGTGGCCGACAATTTGCAGGCCGAGATCACGGCCACTCGCCGTTCCAATGGACAACCACAAAACTTCGGCGAGTGGCTGAAAGCATGGGCCGATCGCCATCCCCGACTCGATCACGACATTGATGACAGTCGCGAATCGATCTACGCAGACTGTGTCGAATGAAGATCCTTGTAGATACGAACGTCATTCTGCGTTCATCCCAGCCTGCGAGCTCCAGCCATTCTGTTGCGATCGCGGCATTGACGCGGCTTGCAAAAGCCGGACATGAACCTTGCCTCGTCCCGCAGACCATCTATGAATACTGAGTCGTGGCGACTCGCCCTGTTTCAGTCAATGGACCTGGAATGAACGGTACGGACGTGGACCAGCAGATTCAGGAGCTCCTGCAGCACTTCACGCTGCTTCGCGACGAACGCGGCATTTTCTCGCGATGGTACGAACTCGTCGTCACCCACCGAGTTCATGGAAAACTGGCTCATGACGCACGGCTCGTCGCAGCGATGGAACGACACCGGCTGACGAATCTGCTCACCTTCAACAAACCCGACTTCGAACGGTTCTCGGCGATTCATGCCCTTTCGCCGGACGACATTCTTGCGGGCGTCATGCCTGTCTGATTCCTGGTCCCGCAATCCCGTCGAATCCGCAGACACGTGTGATCGAACCGTCGCAGCATCGCCCTTCGGCACTGCCGAAGAGGAAGGTCGTTGATCGGGAGGTGGATGCATTAACGCCTGAAAATCCGGGCCTTTCAAACGCTTAACCAATTCACGCCGTCGAACGTTCCCACCGATTAACTTTTTACGTGACGACGGCCTTGACTTGTAGTACCAGAGTCGATCACAAATATGGTCAGAACAGCAGCAATAGAACTGGGCAGATGACTGTGAAGTTAACAGGTGACGAAGACCAGGCAGCGCCCCCCGTAATCTGTTTGATGAAAACAAGCACTGAAAGAAGAAAAGGGGACATTGTGCTCGTCAATAAAAGCAGAATGTCCCTTTTCTTTAGCCTTGTCAGAGCACGAGTCGCATCAGGATGACCGGGTTTGTCAGCATGAACGGAGCGTTTTTTGTCATCCTGTACGAAGCGGATCGCAGTGAAAGATCTCTTCTCCACCGCAAGCCAGTCGTCTGGACGTCCGCAGTCAGAGTGCCTGCTTTGCTGACACCTGGTCCGGCTAATGCTGGAAGAGGAACTCCTTGCTGTTAATCACCGCCCAGGCAACATCCTCGAGAGCTCGGGTGCGATCTTCATTGGCTTTTACATGGTTCTGAGCCGTCTGCTGTTCTTCCGGCAGAGGAGGGCGGCTTAAGGCGGTCAGATACAGAAGGTCAATAATCTCCGCATCAGACTTGCCGCTGGCGATCCACCGATGCACGCTGCCGGCATCAGATCGAAGCTTGTTGTGCACGGTCGGCCCGTTAATCAGCTGCAAAGCCTGAGAAAGATTGCTGTCTGTTGAACGTTCGCATTCACAGGGCAGTTCCCGCTGCGGCTGGCCAAACACCTGAAGAAACTTGTGACCTTCCGGCGGTTCAACCAGTTCGACCGCCTTTGTTCCGGCAGGCATTCCGGCGAATTCTTCCGACTGCCCGGTCACGGCACAGATCGAATCCAGAAGCTGCTCTGCGGTCAGCATGCGAGTCGTCGCGTGGCTGAAATAGATCTCATCATCGGAGTTATACTTGTTCCGCTGTGAGCTGAGCTGATACACGCGGCTGTTCATGATCGTGCGTATCAGGTGACGTTCTGAGAAACCGCTCTTCAGAAGTTCATCCGCCAGATAGCTGAGCAGTGCAGGGTTGGATGGAGGATTGGAATCACGGAAGTCGTCCACTGGATCGACGATGCCTTTACCAACCACATGCCCCCAGATGCGATTTGCCAAAGACTTCGCAAAGAATGGATTACTGTTGTTTGTCAGCCAGCTGGCAAAGACAACGCGACGATCCTGATCGGCCGGCACATCCACATCGCCTTCCAGAAGCAGGCGAACTTTCATCGTCTTGCCAGTGCGCGGCTGAGTCACTTCACCACCCGCCTTGACGTAAATCATTTCATCATCCGGCAGCCCGGTTTCCTTGCGACCGACTCGAGCAAAAGCAGCCGCCGTGCCGTAATAGTCGTCCTGTGTCCATTTTTCAAACGGATGATTGTGGCACTTGGCACACTGTATACGAATGCCGAGGAACAACTGAGCAGTCGTCTCGGTGGCATCGATCTCGTCGCGGCTGGCCTTCCAGTAAGCAGCTGCGGCATTTTGCTGGGTGCTTCCGGTTGCGGTCAGCAGTTCGCGAGCGAACTGATCCAGCGGGACATCGTTCTTTACAACGTCGAACAACCAGCGGCGGAACTTGTGGACCCCGGTTTTTGTAATCCGCTTGCTATTGCTGCGAAGCAGATCCGACCATTTCATGGACCAGAAGCGAGCATGATCATCAGTCAGTAACAGTCGATCGATCACAGCGGCTCGCTTGGCGGGTGACTGGTCGGCAAGGAACTGCTGAGATTCTTCAAGCGTTGGCAATCGCCCTGTCAGGTCAAGCGTCGCTCGTCGCAGGAAATCGGTGTCACTGCAGAGTTCTGAAGGCTGAATCTGCAGTTGCTTAAGTTTGCCAAAAACGAGTTGATCGATTTTTGTTTCTTCAGGAGGATTCGGCCACTGAAATTCAGGGCGGTCCGTCAGGAATGACAGCTGAGTCGTGGACATTTTATCCAGGTAGCGAGCCAGAATGGTTGCTTCTCCGCGACCCTGTCGTGAGACGACGCCGGATGGAGAAATCATCCCAATGCTTTCATCGGACGAGTCGAATGAGGTGAGTGATGTGATGTCGCGAACTGTTCCATCGCTGAAGTGGCCATTCACCATCAGTTGCTGGCGATCGGCACCGTCACGGAGAACACGTGGAGAAGGCAGCAGTTCAATTCGAGTCAGCTCGGGCGTCCCTTCGGCATCGACCTTCATGCTTTCTGCAATCCACTCCCGCATCACCACATGACTTGGATCCCCGTGATGCAGCCGTCGACCGCCGCCGTGAGCCACCTCCATCAAAGGTTTTCGCAGCAGCAGACTTTCGTCAGGACTGAGCACGTTGGAACGGCGATTGAAGAATTCGCCACGTAGGGTCACCAGATCGACAGCCGGATCGTAGCCTCGAAGAGACAAACGGAATCCGCCTTTGCCCGACGGCGAACCGTGGCACGCCCCCATATTGCAGCCAGACTTGGTGAGCGCTGCCAAAACCTCATTGTTGAAAGAAACAGGCGACGGCATTTCAAAACTGGACACGGTAACCTTGACCGTCGCAGCATGTCCGCCACGCAGAACATGAACTGTGGTAGTCCCGTTTCCGCGCGCCTTCACAACACCCGATTCCACCGTGGCCACCGCAGGATCATCGGACTTATATTCCGCCACATCGGTCACATCATGAATGGTAGCTGCATCTGCGTTGGCAGTCACAATCAGTTGCTGCACGCCGCGTGGTCCGCTCAGACTGATTTCTGCTGGCTGAACAGCAATCGATGTGGCAGGCAATTCCACGGCACCTGCAGTGGATGAAATACACCCAACAGCGGCCAATAACAGGCAGGTCGATCGAAACATGGCAAGACCTTCGAATTCTGGTTTGAGGTGCGAATTCAGGGAGGTGGTTTGAGGCAGAATAGCAGGATAACTAAGGGGCTTTGATTTCGACAACAATTGGTGGAACAGGATGAACGGGTTCGACAGCATCCTTTTTGGCTTTTCCCTGGAGGAACAAGGTGAAAAATCCAGGAGCCGCATCCGCTGCTGCGGTGATCGTCACTGGTAGTTCTCCGGCAGCCATGGAGCCGCCAGTCACCGTAATTCCGGCGGGCAATTGATCGGCTGGAGTTGCTAACGCGATTTCGATTGGCATGGTCCATTCGGCCGCACGAACAGAGCGAACGGTGACTGTTGCAGTTGCACCCTGAACGACCGTGACAGCCGCCGGATCCGGCAACATGGAGAACTGAGCGGAAGGCTGCACCGCAGTGAAGAAATCCGCTCGGATGCGAGCACTTCGAAAAATCTCGGCATCGGCTTTCTTCGGCGGTGGTGGAGCCAGTTGCAGCTCTGCCGTGGGAATGGCAACGCCATCAGGTGCAGTGAACCGGAAAGTCATCGCAGCCCAGTCGGCATCCGAACTTGTGGCCGCAGGGTCCGCTGCCGTCAGGACTGCCGGAACAGTACTTTGCTTTGCGCCAATTGTGAAAGGAGCCATCTTCACGGCCGCAGGAAGTCCAACCGCTTCGACCTTTAACGGGCCGTCGTAATGTATGCGCCGAACGGTCAGGGCCACTCCGGCGCTGCCGCCGCGAGGGACATTCAGGCGATCCACAGGTGCTGTGATGCGGATGGCTTTGCGATTCAGGAAAACTTCCAGAGCGTAGGTCCATTCCGGACCGCCGCGACCTGCGATTTCAGAAACCTTCAGGAAGAAATCGCCCGCCGCTGGCAACTGGGCCGCGAGTTCAGCATCGCGAGGCCCTGCATCGTCGTTCTCCACCATTTTTCCGCCCTCCGAGTTGTACAGCTCCAGAAGCACATCGGTGGGGCTGTTGACTTCGCGGGTGCGAGCTGACACAAGCAGTGGCGCCGCTTCGGCGGTTGAGATTTTGAACCAGTCGACATCGCCCTTTTCCTGAAGAGTTCCCGTCAGAATTAAAGAGCCTGACTGAAGGGCGGTGGCTTCAGGGCGAGAATTGTTGGGTTCTGATTCTGACTGAACGGTCTCGCTGGTTAACAGCACAGAGGTCAGAATACTGGCGTCTGCATCCGGGGATTTGAAACTTACCGGAATAAACCCGGCAGCGTCAGGCGAAGCCGAAGCTTCACCAAGCAGTTGACCGGCAGGATCAACAAAAGAAACGTTGTGACCCGACTGGACGATGCGAGCAGAAGTTGAACTGGTCAGTGGAAACTTGCCGAGTCGAAGATGGAAAAAATGCCGAGCACCTCCGGTGTATCGGACGTCGCGAACTTCAATTCTATGCTCCCCATCAGCAGCCGCCGTGAACTGCAGCTGGCAATCACCTTCACCGCCTGGAAAGTCGTCTCGATAGGCGATCTCAGATCCATTCGGGCCGGTCACAATCAGGACCGGGTCCATGTCAGAACCCAGTCGTCGTGCAAAGACTTCCGCTGTCAGTGTCTGGCCGGATGTCAACGCCACACGGAAAAACTTCGAGAGTACGGGTTTCATCTGACCGCTGACAGAGCAGGGCAGGGCGATCAACTGGCCAGACTTGCGGTCTTCGCTTTCGGGAGCCAGAGCAATGCCTGGAAGGTCGTCAACAATGATCCAGGCCGCTTCGGAACATCCATGGTTTGTCACCATGCGAGCTGGGTAGATTCCTGGCACAGCATCGGCTCGAACATCGCCCTCCATGGTGACTGGCAAATCCTTGGTGAGATCAGAGTCTGCTTTGGGGCGAAACGTTCCCACCGGCGTCCAGAGGCTGACTGCACCGATCAGTTGCTTGCCGCTGACGACTACGGACGCCTTTTCGCCGGGACGCAGATTTGTGGGATCGAGACGATCCACAATCGGGTCCTGACAGAATGCGTCCTGTGCCGACATGATCGCAAGGGCAGGGCAGAGCATCGTCGCAAATAGAGTGCGGCGGAGCGAAGTTTTTAGAGTGAAGTAAACAGCCATCACGGTAGGTTTTCCGAAGAACACATGGCTGGGAAGGCGCGTAGGAAGGATCAACAGTTTAAGCACGGCCAGGGGTGTCGTCAAAGTGAAACGCAATTTTGATCCCTGGTTGAACGAATCCGGATCCGGAAAAGCTGGTTCCGAGCACCGCTGTCGATATACTCCTGTCCTGTTGCTCTGCACATCGAGACGTAATCCCTTGCTGTTTCGAAAAGTGAACAGACAGATCTCCTGAAGGATCGGACTACTGTTGTGTCGGTCGGATTTTTCCGACCGCGGTCTGATCCGGCTAAGAATTGTCCGCTGCTGAAATCGCGTTTGTGCGAGTTTCGACTTCTCTACAAATGACTGTTTTGATTCCCGGAGATTTCTCCATGCGTTGTCACTCGCTCCTCGCGCCATTACTTACCCTGACAGTTGTCCTGACCGCAGCGCCGACCGCAGCTGCGGCCCTTCCACCAGAAGTGAAGAAGGAACTGTCTGAACTTGGCAAGGAGCTCAAAGATGTGGCCAGTATGATCCGGAAGAAAGAAGTGGATCAGGCAAAAGAGCTCATCAAAAAGGTCGAGGCTCGCGTTACAGAACTGGCCATTGCTGACGATGAAAAAGATCGCAGCTATGCAAACTTCAGGACAGCCCTCGGAAAGGCAAAGAACCTTCTTCCCGTCAGCTTTGAGCAAGAAGTGGCTCCCATTCTGATTGCCAACTGTTTGCGCTGCCACAACGAAGAACAGGCCAGTGCAAATCTTCGGCTGGATACCTTCAGCATGATGGCTCGCGGCGGTCGCAATGGAGTTCCTGTGGCTCCTCGAGTACCGGCTCGAAGCGGCCTGCTTATGAGAATAGTGACTGAAAATGATCAGCAACGAATGCCACGCGGTGGCGCAAAGCTGCCGGACGCCGAAATCATGACAATTGCTCGCTGGATAGAGCAGGGTGCAATCTATGATGGGAAGGATCCTGAAGCCCGCATCGGTGATTCCATGGTTGAGAAGAAGGAACCTGTCAAAGTTGTGATGGCCGATGGAACAGAGACCGTCTCTTTCACAAATGACGTCGCGCCCTGGCTGGTCAACATTTGTATGGGATGCCATTCAGGAAACAATCCTCGCGGTAAGTTTGGATTTACTACGTTTGAGCAGTTGCTTCAGGGCGGGCCCACGGGCACAACAATTAATCCTGGCAAGCCCGATGAAAGTTACATCGTCGACTTGGTGGTGCGTCAGGAGCCACTCAAGATGCCGGCCGGGCAGGCGCAGCTGAAACTGTCGCAGGCAAAGGCGCTGGAAACATGGATCAGGGAAGGCGCCCACTTCGACGGGAAAGATTCCAAAGCACCGCTGCGGGATATCGTCCCCACAGAAGCTCAGATGGAAGCTGCAAAGCTGGCCAGCATGACAGACAGCGAGTTTGCCGATCGTCGTATTACGCAGACTGCAGAAATGTGGAAACGCGTGTCGCCGAAGACCGAGGGCCTGTCGGCAACAACGGACAACTTTTATCTCTTTGGCACGGCTTCTGAAGATCGTTTGAAGGAGCTTGGCGAGAAAGCAGAAAGTCATCTGGCTGGGCTGGTCGGGAAGTATTCACTGCCTGAGGGAACAAAAGCATTTCGTGGGCGCCTGGCAGTGTTTGTGACAACCGAGCGCTTTGATTATGAAGAATTCAATACCGTTCTGATGAATCGCCGCACGCCAAAAGCAGTGTCTGGTCACTCCTCTGTGAACGCAAATTTTGAGACCGCCTATATCGCGATGCACGATGTGGGGGACTCGGAATCAGCGGAATCGCTTTCGGCTGAACAGTTAATGAGATCGCTGATCAGCCAGTCGTATCTGACACGCGACGGGGCCGGTCTGCCAGACTGGCTGAAACAGGGATTCGGAGTTCTGGAGTCGGGATTGACGGGTGATTCTCTCTATGTGAAAGCCATCCCGTCTCGCGCAGCCAAAGCGGTTGCAACAATCGATGACCCTGCAAAATTGTTTAACGACGGCACGCTGGCTCCGGAGGAGGTCGGTGATGTTGGCTACCTGCTGGTCCGGTTTTTACTGGCTCAGGGCGGTGCCTCGCGGTTTCAGCAATTCGTCGGCGAACTGCGTGGAAATCCTGATGCGGGACGTGCGGTTCAGCAGGTCTACGGCAGTGCTCCGGCAGCTCTTGGCCAAGTCTTCCTTCGCAGCGGCGGAAAATAACGCAACCGTTTCGGCCGGTTAACCCAACGCCGCACGAATACGATCGACGAGCTTGTTATCTGCGGCGGTTGAACCTTTGTCATTCTGTCCGGTCAAGGAGTTTCAGGTGATTCGGCTCCTGAAGAATGGTATCCCCTGACAGCCACTCGGTCTTCCATCAGTCACAAAAGCCCGGCGCCCTTTGTCAGGACGACGGGCTTCTGTATTGTTCTGAGACGTTCAAAATTTCGGTGCGCTATTTCGTTGCCTTCACCAGACCCGCAAGGACAGCTTCGAGTTCCTTCAGGCCCTGAGCGGCATCCACTTCATAAAAGCCGGCGTGATAGTGAGCGATCTTGCCATCCGACGTCAGCACAACCCACAGTGGCAGCTGACCTTTTGCGTCCCGTGGGTCGCCAAAAGTCTCAAGCAATGTGCCGTCATCATGTCCGATGGGATAAGTCAGATTCATGAATTCGGAAAGTTTCCGAGCCGCTCTTCGGCCTCGTCCAACGTTCTCCGCAATCTGCAGGTCCGGATTTGTGCTCACTCCCACGACCTCCACGTTCATCTTCTTTTTCTGATTGAACAGGAACTCCAGATAGCCGGTCTGGCCATAAGGTTCCGTCAGCGGCGCGTCGCGATAATCCCAAAAATGAAGCACGACAGTCTTGCCCTTCAGCGATGACGAGTCGAGCTTGCCGCCGCCAACCAGAGTCAGTGAGAATTCCGGAGACGGCGAATCCATCAGTTCACTGGCACGGCTTGCCGCAGTGGCCAGTCTCTTCTGTTGCTGCTCGGCATCGGATCGGATCCTGCGGATCAGATCTTCCAGCGGTGTGCCTTTCGAAAGTCGAGTCAGCTGCTCAACGCCCGACAGGACATCATCCACCTGCCTCTGAGAAAGTTCACTTCCATGAGCATCAGGCCGACGTTTCAGAGCCGCCTGCAATGAAATCAGTTGGCCCTGCAGTTCGCTGATCTGAGCCGAAATTTCTGCATCCACGGTCTTCACGGCGGATCGAGCAATGGTGAGGCGAAATTGATCGCCCTGCCCCATGAAGACGTCCGCTTCGCCTCGCAAAATTGTGCCGGTCGCAGCGTTGACCGTCAGGGTCTGCTGTCGGCCACGACGTTCGCGAGCTTCGATAATCCACGCGGGCGCGTTGTCGACGGACAACTCTTCGACAGCGGTCATCTGCCAGCCGGCCTGTTCCCAGCTGGCATCCGGTTCGATGTTTTCCGGCAGCTTGATCACCAGCGGCGGCAGTCCGATCAGATACACCGTGCCGTCAAATGGGTAGACCAGATGCGGCTGAACCTTGTCCGTCGGAGCGGACGGGCCTGTCTGCCCGAAACTGTCCGGCCAGGGACAGCCTGCTCGAACGTCATCAATGACCCGAAAAAAATGGTTATCTGCTGAGCTCAGTAGTTCCACCTCAAATCGCCGAAGAATCTCCCCGTCGCCAGTACCTGGCTGGATAAGAGACCCTGAAAAAGTGGTTAGCTGAATCTGCCCGTCCACGGCCCGAGCGGATTCTGCACTACCGCACAGCAGGACAGTTAACACTCCCAGGATCGCAATACGGTTATGTGAAAAAGAGACGCAGGGCGTCATGAAGTCACCACTTTCAGAAACGGAGCCGATAAGTGCGGAGCCAATAAGCAAGACAGACCAGACAAAGTGCGACACCGTGTGGCAGAAGGGCCTCACACCGCCGCAATCCTTTTAGACAATGCGATTTGATCGCCCATTTTCGACGGGGGCAATATGTCAGATCAAAGCGGGAACCACAATTGCGGAACAGAAAACCGGGTCACGGGTGCCTGAATTCCCCCAGTTTCGCGGCAAGTGGGTGCCCACGGGGACTTTCGGCTTTCCATGAGCCGAACAGCGGTGGATATACTGCAGACAGATGGAATCAGGGGCGCGCATCCGCCCGCGAAGCTGGCGACGTGTTTTTGGTCACTTGGTTAAGTCGCGTCGGTTCGGCCGTTTCTTTATCATTCTGAAGGGCTCACGGGCCATCGCCGGAGCGAACCCTTTCGAGCATCTGAAATACACCGGGAGAAATCCGTGAGCGAAAATCAAACCGTCATCGGCGGCTATGAACTCAAGAACTGCGTTGCCAGCGGGGCCTCAACGCAGATCTGGGAAGTGACGCAGCAAGGTGCGACGACACCTTTTGCGATGAAACTGCTGCTGCCGGATGCCCTTAAAAGCCCGGAAGCGAAGGCTGTCCTCAAGCATGAGTACAAGGTTGGAAATTCGTTTGAACACCCCAACCTGATCAAATTATTTCGGATGGAAATGACACGGGATCACGGCTTTTTCATCATGGAATATTTTCGGGCTCCCAGTTTGAAAGCCCAGATTTCCGGAAACCTTGCTGAAACACAGTCACGTTTCAAGAAGATTGCTGAAGCTGTCTGCCAGGCCTTTGTTCATATGAATGAAAAGGGCTGGATGCACAGAGATATTAAGCCGGACAATATCCTCGTCAATAAGACCGGCGAAGTTCGAGTTATCGACTTTTCCCTTGCCTCGCGGATTGCGACCGGCCTGATGAAGCTTTTGGCAGGCAAACAAAAAAATATTATGGGTACAAGAACTTATATTGCCCCGGAGATTATTCTAAAGAAGCCACCAACAATTCAGTCTGATGTTTATAGTCTGGGCGTTACTTTTTTTGAACTTGTGACGGGCTCACCGCCTTTCGCAGGCCTAAGTCCAAGTGATTTGCTAAAAAAACATATCGGTGAAGCAGCTGCTCCCCCATCCCTTGTGAATCCAAACGTGACCCCTGAACTCGACGCGGTGCTTCTTAAGATGCTTTCGAAAAAGCCGAAGGATCGCTTTGGAGATATGCGGGAAGTAATGTCCGTACTTAGAAATATTAAGTGCTTTAAGGAAGATCCTTTTGAACTCTATGAAAAGAAAAGTAAGGATGCAAAAGCTAACGAAAGTCTAAGTGTCGATAAGCGTCTGGACAGCCGTGCGGATGCCGACCGTGTCTCAAGAGGAGTTATGGCTCCATTGAAACCGGCGAAGGGAAAACGCCTGACCGCACCGATTGGTGAGATGGAAGCTGTCAAAAAAATCGGAGGCGGAAAAGCACCAGCGGCCTCGAATCCCGCGCCACAGCCACAGCCTCAAATGCCCGGCATGCAGATGATGCCCGGCATGATGCCTCAAATGCCGTACGGGATGCAGGCGCCGATGCCCGGCATGATGTACCCCGGTATGCAAATGGCTCCACAGCCGATGATGCCGCAAATGCAGCCTTATCCAGGTCAAATGCCAGGTCAAATGCCGGGTCAAATGCCGGGTCAAATGCCGCCCGGCCAGCCGATGATGCCGCCGGGGGCCATGCCGATGCCGCAAATGGCTCCGCAGCAGCCTCAGGTTCAGATTCCCGCTCAGCCAGCAGCGCCGGCAGTTCCTCCGGACGCACGCCAGGCTGTTCCTACGCCCTCACCCGCAAAGCCAGCGACAACTCCGGCACCAGCACCCAAGGTGAAGCCAGAACCTGTTGATGACCTTGACTTTATGATGGAACTTCCCGATATCTCCTAGATTGCCTGAAGTTTCATCTGGATAAGGCGGGCAATTTCTACGCGTTTGTCTCAGCGTTAGCATCACCGGCATTTTCACAAACCTCCGGATCTCGTAAAATCGGACGGTCGAGCGGCGTTTTTCTTCTGGGTAAGAAGATTGCGCTGCATCTGAGGGGGCTCGCATGAGTGGGTTTCCAAAGAATCCCGTTCTCTGATTTGTGGTTTGGGTTGATTCATGGCTGCCTTGCACCAATTGCCGTTTGAAAAACCGCTGTACGAGCTTGAGGATCGCCTTTTAAAGCTGGAATCACAGCCTGATCCCACGCCTGCGGAAAAAGAGAGCATGCGGCGGATGCGAGTCGAGCTTACTCAGATGACTCGCGAGCGGTACTCGAATCTCGACCCATGGCAGACCGTCCAGGTTTCGCGGCATCCTGACCGTCCGCAGACGCCTGACTATCTCGAATTGGTATTCGATGAGTTTGTGGAGTTACATGGTGATAAAGCGTTCGGTGACGACCGGGCTCTGATCACTGGATTTGCCAGACTTGCAGGCCGCAAAGTCATGTTTGTTGGGCATCAGAAAGGCCGCAATCTGAAGGAGCGCAACGAGTGCTGTTATGGGTGTGCGCATCCGGAAGGCTATCGGAAAGCCATGCAGAAGATGGAGATGGCCAGTCGATTTGGGCTTCCGATTGTGTGTCTGATTGACACTCCGGGCGCGTATCCGGGGATCGGTGCTGAAGAACGCGGGCAGGCTTACAATATCGCGGTCAATTTGCGAGATATGTCCACTCTGGACGTGCCGATCATCTGCGTTGTGATCGGTGAAGGCGGGTCCGGCGGTGCTTTGGGGATCGGGATGGGCGACCATGTCGCCGTTCTGGAATTCGCTTATTACTCAGTGATCAGTCCCGAGGGTTGCGCCGGAATTCTTTGGAAGAGTTCGAAGCACGCTGACAAAGCGGCCCGAGCCCTGAAGTTTACGAGCAAGGATCTTGTCCAGCTTGGTGTTGTCGACGAAGTGATTCTGGAGCCGTTGGGCGGTGCTCACCGTGATCATTTCAAGATGGCGACAACTCTGAAGAGTCGCCTTGTGGAGGCGCTCCAGAATCTTGAGTCGCTGTCGACATCCGAATTGCTGGAGCGACGCTACCAACGATACCGCCGCATCGGCGTGTTTCATGAAAATGGGGCCGTCTAGAAATTCGGTCACTCGTTCAGGTGATGCGGCGGCTGGTCTTTCTTGCTGACTGATGCCATGGCAAGGCTGGCGTTGTTTGAAGAGTCGGCCGCTTTTTTCGTCTATGGCAGAAGTATTCGGCTTGATTGTTGTGCGGCCGATGCCCGGCCGGTTTGGGCGCGGATGGGCAGGGCAACGTTTGGTGTTCGGAGGGCTCAGGCTTTGCTGAACCGGTGCGCGTTGTTGAGCAAGTCACAAGGCGGCAAGTGCGGACTCAGAAGTTCGGCCGATCAGGATCCAGTGGAGGTCACGGGGAAAATGACGACCAAAAAAAAACCGCCACCAACGTCCGATAATGTCCGTTATGTTAGGTTAGTGTCAAAAACGGCTGGTTTTTAAGGGGCAAAATTGAGCCCTTGCAGATCCCGCGTTTTTGCAGCGTCTGCGACTGGTTCCTGATGAATAGGCCTGGCGAGGTCAGTTGCGGTAGCCGTTGACGACGTCGCTCAGCCTGGTTCGCAGATCGCGGTCGAGCCGTTCCAGTGAAATTCCGGCCTTGCTAAGTTGTCGCACAATCCGTTCATCCAGTCGAGTGTTGATGTCTGTGGTCGGATCGGGATCAGAATTGATGCCCATTGCGTCCGCGTGCCAGTCTTCCAGAACTCGTCGCTGAACGGACGTTGGAACGCCGGCCAGGTACCGCTTCGTATTGGCTGCGATATCGTTCCGCTGACTATAGATGCCGGCAATCTCATTGAGCAGGGTAGTTTCCGCCGAACCGAGTGGCGTCGTTGACTGTATCGGCGACGATTGGCGTGTTGGCGGTCTCGGCGATGATGTGGTGCCTTGCCCCCTGCTGTCGGGCGAACTGCGGAAGAAGTCGCTCAGAACCGCTCCGGTATTTTCCGGGACGGAATCGCTCAGTTGTTCCAGCAGCCTTTGCTTGTCCTCCGGGGATGAGTTTTGGAGCTGATCCATCGCCTGTTGCGTCAGTTCGCGGCGAAGTTGAGTCGGCAGCTGGCCCAGCAAATCCTGAAATGACTGGCCATCGGAAGCTCGACTTTCTGTGTTCGTGTTTCCAGAGGTGCCTTGAGTCAGCAAATGTGAAAGGTCGAACCTCAGTCCGTCGGTCTTGTTGTCAGGTCCAGCAAGGGAATCGTATCCAAAAGCATCGGGATTCGATGGTGTCGCGCCATTCAGGTCATCAATGCCCGGCTGTAGGCGGCGATTGAATTCATCAATCACGTTTCGCACGGTGGCAACCGAATGCTCCGGCAACAGCGGGATCAGGTACTGGGAGTTGTTCAGAATCACGGCCGCCGCATATCCAGAGTACGTTTTGCTGACGATCTGCCGCATTGGCTCTGACATGGTGATCGCAAAAAACATCCCCGTCATGCAGATGACCACGCCTTTGACGAAGCCAAGGACTCCGCCTAGATGCTTGTCGAAGTCAATCACACGTGCTTTTTCCATCCAGCTGCTGAGCATTCCGGCGGCGACAAACGACACGCCGCACAGGCCTACGTAAACCAGCAGCATGGCAATCCACTGCTTCAGTGGAGGAGCAACCCCGATCAGGGGTTCAATCGCCGGGGACAATGCCCCGGAAAATTTGAAGCAAAGCAGCAAGGCCACGACCCATGCGAGCTGCGAAAGCAAGCCGCGCGAGGCTCCTTTAACCGCACAATAAAGCAGTACGGCTAAAACGACGAGGTCAACTATTTGATGGGAGTTCATTCCGGTCTTCCCTGACTCAACGGTTCCCACAACGCACGAAGAAGTATAGGAGGACTGCGGTTTTCAGGAAAAGACCGGTTCTGAACGGCAGTTTTTGCTGATTCCGGCCCGGCGGGTTTTGCGAACGGCTGTCTTTTGATAGTCGACAAGAGCAGATGAATGGAACAGGCCGGGCGTGAGCCAGACGGAGTATTTGCTGAGGTCCCGAGCAAAAACTGATAGTTCAGGCCGCTGTATCAGCGCAATGCTGGCCGAACTCCGGCGGCAGGCGGGATCAGAAGGTTTTTCGACTATCCAGCAGCAACGTGACCGGTCCATTATTCAGCAGGCGGACCTCCATATGTGCCTGAAACGTACCGGTTTCCACGGGCAAGCCCAGCTGACGCAGTTCTGCGGTAACGCTCTGATAGAGAGAATTGGCTTTTTCGGGACGAGCGGCTTCAATAAAACTGGGGCGTCGGCCTTTGCGACAATCGCCGAAAAGAGTGAACTGGCTGACCAGCAGAACTGATCCGCCGATATCCGTCAGAGCAAGATTCATCTTTCCTTCATTGTCTTCGAACACTCTTAATCCGGCAATCTTCACTGCAATCCAAGCAGCATCCTCCAGAGTGTCATCCTCCGCAACGCCCAGCAGAACCAGAAAGCCGCGATGGATGCTGCCGACAATTTTTTGATCCACGGTCACGGATGCTTCGGTAACTCTTTGAATAACGGCACGCACGCGAGCAACTTTCCTGCTGGCGGACCTTTTTGGGGGACCGCAACTTTAATTTATGCGCCAAGCACCGATGATCCAGCTCAGTGTCACTCGGCCTCTGTTCCTGTTTTCTGAGCAAACCGATCGGCTGTCAGGCCTTCGAGCGAAATTTTCGGAGTGACGTCCAGCATGAGATCGGCCAGAATTCTGGCACTGCCGGGAGACATCTGCAGGCCAGAACGAAAATGGCCAGCTCCGACAAACAGATTCAGCAATCCGGGCACAACGCCAAGCAGAGGAAGTTCGTCCGGAGAGCCGGGGCGAAGTCCCGCCCATGACCGCACAACCTCCGCCTGAGCCAGCGATGGGATCAGAGAACGAGCAAACTCCAACAGGCCGGCTACTCCTTCCGTCGTATTCTGTTTTACAAAACCGACATCTTCTTCTGTTGAACCGATCAGGACCAGGCCATCTCGCCGTGGCACAAGGTACCGTCGACCGGATTCCACAACGCAGCGGAATGGCTGAACGGGCAGCTGCAGTTGTACAATCTGACCTCGCACAGGTTTGACCGGCGCCACAAAGCCAAGTGACTGAAGAATTGAAGTTGACCACGCGCCGGCGGTGATACACACACGATCAAAGTGAAACGTTCGGCCAGGAACACGCACATCGGTTACGCGGTCTCCCTTGTGACCGATCCGCAGGCCTTCCGAGTGCTCAAGAATCTCAACACCTCGCTGCAGGCAGGCCGTTCGCAGCGCCTGCAAGTGGCGCGGATTACGAACCTGAGCGAAGTCAGGAAGGTAGACGACGGATTCAAATGCTGGGTTCAGATCCGGAACGTGGCGTTCGGCGTCGTCATGTGACATTCGCTCGATGCGGATATTTTCATTCTCCCAGGCAAGGCACTGCCGCTCAAATGCGGTTTGTGATTCTGCCGTGAAGACTTCCACAGCGCCGCAAACGTGGTAGCCGTTATCGATCCCCGTCCGTTGAAGCAGGTCAGCAGCAAAATCTTTCCACAGGGAATGGCTGTACGATCGAAGTCTCGCTTCAGGCGTGGAGGCGTGGGCGGAATCTCCGGGAGGCAGCATACCAGCGCCGGCCCATGATGCTTCACGGCCGGTGGTCTGACGATCAAGGAGGGTCACGGAGACGCCACGTTCGGCCAGAGCAAGAGCGGTCGTCAGTCCAATCACGCCTCCGCCGATGAGAACAATATCCGAAGTACTTGAAGTCATATGGCCGAAAGATCCATGCACAAGAAAAGATGGGCACTGCAGCTTTCAAAACAAGCTGCCTCAAAATCATTTCGTTCCGATGCAGTACAAAGATTCCTTTCGTCCTGCACCATCACCTTTGGACGTTCGAATGAAAAGCTTGCCATCAACCGCGACCATGGAAGCGAATCCGGAATCGCCCAGCTGGTTCTTTGCCACGAGCTCGTACTTTTGGGGGCTTGCTTTAAACGCCCACGTTGTTCCCGCTTCATTGGTTGCAAAAATTGTGTCGCCGACCAGCAGCGGGGAAGAGGACACTGGCCCCTGAAGCCGTTCCTTCCACATTTCTTTGCCAGTTTTGGCATCCCAGCAGAACGCTATTCCCTTGTCGCTGAAGGCGTACAGGTAGCCACCATGAACAATCATGGATTGCTCGTAGCACATGACTTTGTTCGACCACATAACGCCGGACCCGTCTGCTTTGACTGCGACGGTTTCTGCCTCGGGGTATCCGCCACTTGCGAAAATCAGGTCGTTCTCCCAGACGCAGGTGCCGCAGGTCGCCATGGTCAGACATTTGGTCTGCCAGAGAACCTTACCCGTTGACGGATCGTACGACGAAATCATGTGAAGGCCGCTCAGAAGCAGCTGGTCTCCTCCCGGAAGACTGGCCACGATCGGAGACGACCAATTGAGAAACAGCGGACGTTTCTGTTCCCACACAACCTGTCCGTCTACAACATTCAGAGCCTGGACCCAGGCGGATGTGTCGCTGTCTCCGGCAATGATCAGCATGTTTTTGTAAATCGTGGGCGATGCCGCGTAGCCGTACTTGTATTGCTCGGGCAAAAATCGCCCGACGTCTTTTCTCCAGATGATTCTGCCGTCCAGATCCAGAGCGACTGCCTCTACTTTTTCATGATGACAAAACGTGACAAAAATCTGTTTTCCGTTCGATGCTGCGGTCGACGAAGCGTGCGTGTTTTTTTCATGAGTCGGAGGAAATCCGCCGCGACTAATCTCCTTCAACCATCGTTGTTTTCCCGTAGACCGGTCTAAAGCAATTACTGCCTGAATCTGCTCATCATCCGCCGCACTGCAAAGAACCACGAGGTTGCCTACAACAATCGGTGAAGCATGACCGCGGCCAGGGACATCCGCTTTCCAGACGACGTTTTGCTTGTCGTTCCACGTAGTCGGTACCATCTGGCCGGGCTCAGCCACGTTGTTGTGGGTTGGTCCGCGCCATTGAGTCCACTCACCGGCAACTCCAGTGGATGTTGCCGCCATCAGGCAGGTAAGGCAGATCAGATTTCGCCATGACATAGGTCGGTCATCCTAAAACACGAGATTGCGGACTTCATGTTGTCCGCTGCAATAAATCAGGCTGTTCGCGCAAGTGTCGTCGACTGCGTATCAGCGTCAAGTGTCAATGCCAGATAACGTCATCGAAACAAATCCGGCTTTCAGCAAATGGGTTCTCTCGAAGGTTGTTCAACTCGGGAAATCGGTTGAGGAATTAGTTGTTTTCGCTGAACCGTTGAGCGAAAACTTAGGAGCATCCTGAACACCCAGGCACTCAAAGCCTGAGAGCATTGGACATCGTGACTGAACGCCTGCACAAAACTCTGACTTCTGGCCACGCGCAGCAGATAGAAGACGTCTGTGGGCGATTGGTTCGATTGCCGACTGAAGAGGAATGGGAATACGCCTGTCGGTGTGGCCGCCGAGGTGCGTGGTCGTTTGGCGATGATCCTGAACAACTGGATCAGCACGCCTGCACACAGTCCAATTCCGACCATGAAATTCACTCTGTGCGAGGCTTGCTGTGCAATGCCTGGAATTTGTTCGACATGCATGGCAACTCAGCGGAATGGTGTCTTGCGCCAGATGCAGTGGCACCTGATTATTTGGGGATAGGTCCTCTGCGAGGCGGCGGCTTCGCCAGCGTTGCAGATGAGACTCTTTCCAGCACCCGGCTGCGGGCGAGGCTGAGTGAACCGGCCCTGGGTACTTTTCGCCTCCTGATGGAAGCGAGCTACAGCAGTTCCGCCAGCGAGTGAATATGCCGACCTGCTGCCGCTGTCTTGGTGACACCAGGTCTTAAGATCTGAACGGTCGGAATCCCCAGACGCACGCCCGTCGCGATCTCACTTGTCGCGCTGTCGCCGACAACCACTACATCCTCAGGCTGCCACTTTCGCGACTGCAAAAGGTCGCGAAGGATGGCTTCTTTGCCAACGTGAACATGATCCACGGCATCGATCAGGATCAGGTCGAAAAACGGTTCCAGCCGCAACGCTTTAATCTTACTCGACTGCACGTGTTGATAGCCGGAGGTCAGGAGACACAGGAAATAGTTGCGATCCCGAAGCTTCTGCAGGGCCTCCACGACGTCCGGATACGGATGCAAGGGTTCTTCAAACGTCAGCGAGTCATGAAAATGGCTCCATACGCTGAGCAAGCGTTCCGGCAGGCGATATCGATCTGCGATCACGGGAAACGGAATCGACCATGCGTCATGGAAAGCCATTTCCAGCACCACATCACTGATCGCGTCGTCGCCCTGGTTGGCGTCCCGCATCGCTGAAAACAGACCGGCTGTCAGCGATTCGGGAATCGAGCGGGTATCAAAGAGCGTGTTATCGAGATCCAGAACAATTGCTTTTGCCATGCTGCATCAGTAACTGTACTGAAGTCCGAGATTGCCGCCGTGGGAGATCAATTCACCATGCGTATCTGCGTTAAACGTACGTCCGACAAACGTCGTCCCGGTGACCCCGGCGTATTGTTCCGGAGACAGAGCGACCCCGTACATGTACATCATTTCGTAGCCGCCGATAACGCTCCAGTTACGGCTCAGCGGAAAATTGGACTGAAGCCCAACGCTGCCGGCAAATGCAAGCTGAGACTTTGAATCCGCATAGGTGCGACCATAAGTCGAAGAGTTGCCCGAACCTGGATCTGTGCCAATGTAGCGTTCGGAAACGGTGGCGTTCACATGGTTGTGGTACGCACCGGCCTTGCCAATCCCGTCGATCGTCCAGCCACGCCAGTACATAATCTGCTCACTGAAAATCAGCTGAGCGCCGTTGAGATCGTTGGATGTCCGAGCGTCATGAAACATCTGCAGAGTATCGGGTAAGGCTGAGAGATTGCCTGTCTCATCCTCAAATCCGTCGGCAGTTCCCGCGAGGTGAGTCAGGCCGCCAAACGTAGTCAAGGCGTTGTGAGAAATACCGCCGCTGAATGGGGCTGTGGCATCCACAGCTCGCAGCGTTCCGGTGATTCCCACGCTTGCCACTTCATCAAGTTGAAGATTGCGATATCCCAGGCCGATTTGCACGCGGGCGGCGGGGTCTTCAGTCACCATATTGAGTTCGAAGCTCTGGAGAATGCTGCGATAAAGAACCTCGTAGGTCGGCAGATCGTCGCCAGGAAATGCGACGGATCGCCCCAGTCCTTCTTCTTCGTCGGGAGTACCGCCCATGGCGCTGTCCGTGGCGGCGTGCAGACTTTCGAAGCCAGTCGTCAGGTTGATGAAATTGCCCCCGGCCCAGTTTGTGATTCTTCCTTCGTCGAAAGCCACGCCCTGTGTCAGAGTTCCGGAACCGACTGAATTCCAGGCTCCATAGTCAGAGAAGATGCCCTCAATCCGAATGCCATTACTGCTCATCGCAAGGAATGCACGAACACCGGACTGGTATCCAAACTCTGCATCGGCGAAGCTCAGACGGCCAGAGTCAGGACCCGCAATGAATGGGCCTGCTGGTGCAAGGCTGGTATCACGCGTTGTTGTCAGGAAGGCGGCGCCCGCCGTGAACACTGCAGTGGGCTCACTGGGAACGTAAAGTGAATCCTGGCAAAGACCACGTTCTGCAAAGAGGGCCAGCAATGGCGCAAGCGCCAGCGATACCAATCTCTTTCCTGCCATCGCAAACCTCCTGTATTTCAGTCGCAGCCCTGAAGCCCGATAGGCTCGTCCCAGGGCAATAGAATCCATCTTCAGACTCTTCGAAACAAACACGAATTCCGCTCCATCACAAATGAGGGATTTCGGCGTCTTCTGCCTGAGACGCATCCATAAGACCTGGTTTTGCCATTGTGCTGAATATGCAGGATCGACAGGTCGTGAGCGGGGCAGAGTATATTCAGAACGCATTCAGGCCTCGGCAGCACGTCGCAGGAATGTTGCCAAAGAGCCGCATCGGTCGGCCGAATGATGCCCGAATGCCACACGTCTGATGCGTTGCGGCATCAAACGCTGTGGCGGTACTGCAACAAAGGTGCTGCGCGGATGTTGTCGACAGCCAACAGATGTTCCCGGCGTGTGGCACACCCATTCGATGTGCGCTGCTTTGCCTCACCTGTCTAAAATCGCTCCACTTTTTTACCCGACCCCAACGTCAGTGAGCCAGGCTTCGAGGCATTCTTCCGGAACCTCTGTTTGGATCTCTGCCAAATATGGTTGATTTTACACGACATTGTTTTTCTCGTAGCTGCATCACCGCAATCCGACGGATTGCCGTTTCTGCAGCGACCTTCCTTTGCCTTGCGACGTTCGTGATCGCGTCGCGCGGCGCGGAACCGAAGCCACGGCTCATTGAGATGACGGACGGGGAAAGTACGTACGTTGGCAAAGTCGTTGCCAGGAACAGCGATCAGTGTTTTCTGATCGACCGATTCGGAGCGATGAGTCATCTGCCGCTGTCTCAGGTGCAGTCGTTTAAAGTTGTCGGTGAGAGCTTTCGTTCTTCTTCGACGGGTGAATTTCGTCAGGCTTTGCTTCAGGAATTTCGTACCGGGTATGAAATTCAAAATTCTGCCCATTACATCGTGGTGGGCAGGAAAGGCCGAGCGAAGGGGTATACCTCCCTGTTTGAAGAGATTTATCGACAGGTCGAATCCTTCTACTCTCTTCGCGGCTTTGAGACAACGGCTCCTGACGTGATGCTGGTGGCGATTGTCTTCGGGACTCAGGAGGAATTCAAAGAGTACTGCGGTAAGGACCAGGTTCTATGGTCGGACGAACTGCGTGGTTACTATTCGCTGAAAACCAACAGAGTCGCGTTGTACGAAGAATCGGATGCTGGCGGTTCGCTGACAGCGAAGTCTCTCAGATCGCGTTCGAAAGAACACAGCGCCATGAAGTCGGCAACGGCTGCGTCCGTGAAAAAGCCTGATTCACCTTTTTCAGTAATGCTCACCAACGTCGCTGGTGCGACGGCCAATACGATTGTGCATGAGGCAACACATCAGGTTGGATACAACATCGGAATTCATTCGCGACTGGGCGAAACTCCGCTGTGGGTCATCGAAGGGCTGGCAACTGTTCTTGAAGCTCCCGGAGTGCGCTCGCGAGGAAAGTCGAGTGCTGATCAAAAGATTAACAGTGAGCGGCTGGATTGGTTCAGTGATGAGTATCAGTCTCGCCGACAGCCTGGTGATCTGGCCAAAATGATTGCGGCCGATGATATGTTTCGCAATCAGGCGCTGGACGCGTACAGTAACGCCTGGGCTTTCACCTGGTTTCTGACAGAAAGCCCGGCTCGAGCCCGTCTGTTCGTGGCCTATCTCCGCACCCTTTCCACACGGGATCCGTTGAAGGTTTACTCGCCGGAAGACCGACTGAAAGATTTTCAGTCCGTCTTTGGGGACATCGCGCGAATGGAGGTTGAATACCTTCGAGCGATCGACCGACTTGACGACGTCTCACCTTTGGGGTCCCGCTAAAATCGTCCGCTGCGGAAGTATTAGTTTTGTCGATCGGCACGCGGATATTGTCGCTGCGGACTCAATCGGATGTGCGATAAGGCTTTCGCAACCGGCAGTCCGCGCACGGTCAGGAGCCCTGCCCTTTCCTGATCTGTTACCGAAATTCAGCGGTTGCTGTGCGTTGTCAGACGTGTCAAAAGATTCGGCCATTTGGGCTCGCGCCTTTCGAGCCACTCCCCTGCCCTTCCTCTGTTGTGAACGGCATTCAATACGTTCCAGATTTTGTTGCTGGCTCGGAGTTTGCCGCTGCTGTTAAGCCTCACAGCACTGAGCCCGGCAGCTCGATGGAATCGCACATGCCAGAACCAGCCTGAGGCCATCTCACAGTTCCTGGTGACGCCATGCAATCACGCGGCTTCTTCGACTGACAAGGCCCGCGCCTCCAGCTCACCCAGGATCAGCGCACCGCGTACCACTGCTGTCGCGGCATCAGGGGCGCAGCGTATAGACTGGATTCTTTCCGCGATCTCATGTTCGATAAATCGCTCCGTCAGCAGACTGACAAAACCATCGATCATCGTGGCTCCACCGGCCAGCATCACAGACAGCCGCTGCCGCTGAAGCGCCCGATACACGGGGGCTGAAGACAGCATCTGCGCCACTGTTCGGGACACCCGGTCAAGGACCACGGTGTACAGCCGCGACATCATCCGCTCGCGGTCGCCAAGTGCGGTTTGCAGGTGAATATTGGTCTGCTCTTTCCACTGACGAATGTTGTCGAGATCCAGATAAGTATTGCCCGCTTCGTCCCACTTCTGAACCTGAAAGTGACGTGCCACTTCTGAGTCAATCCAGTTGCTTCCGATGGCAAGTGTTTCTGATGTCAGCATCATTCCGTACCGTGCTACACCGATATGCGTGGTCTCCGCACCCATGACGATGCTGATGCCAGTGAACGACGTATCATTTCCAGTCGCCAGCAGTGCGGCTTCCGAGGGATCGACAACAATCGGGATGTAGCCACGCATTCGGACCAGGCGACAAAGGAATTCTTCATTCTTCAAAGCCTGGTCTGATCCGTCTCGCAGACCGGACACCGTCACGGCACAAAGATTTGTGGCACCGAGGAGTGTTGGGAGTATGGCCTCGGTGAGCACGCTTAGCATTTGTCGCGCAGGCGGATCGTCTGTCGGAACAATTCCGTCTCGCAGAAGCGGAGCGCAGGGAACTCGGCTCAGCCACTGAGCTTTCGCGGCACTGTTCCCCACCACGACGAGCGAACCTTCACACTGAGCGAATGGAATCTGCTGGTCGAGCAGGATTCGCTGGTGAGGTTCAGAGTCAGCGATCAACGCGTACTCAGATCTCTCAGCGTACATGGACAGCCGCTGCGGGGCGCCGGGGTTGCGGAACACTGAGCGAATCCAGCAACTGCCAAAATCGATTGCGCAGATCATGAGTCATTCCGGTCCAGGAGATTATGAAGCGCCCGATCCAGGCTGCCAGTTTCACTGATCGATTGTTGCGCGGCTGGTGTTGCTGTCGTCGAGGCCATCACTGACTCCTCGCGTTTTCTTTCTGCCGCGACATTCATGTGAGGGCCGGACAGCTTCGTATGAACAGCATCGATTCGCAGCCGACGAGGACCTGCGGCTCGCCCGAACAAAGAAATCCGCATCGGCAGACGGGCGTTACACAGGTCAACGGGAAGACGGTTCTGAAGCAGATCGTCAAGTTCAGAGAAACTGTCCGAGTCGTCCAACAGCTCGGCCGTTTCATGGACAGTCTCTGCACGGGAACGCGCGACCTCTGTTTGTTTGAAAGTGCCCTGCCCTCCTGCAGGCAGCGGACTAACATCTGTCGGCCATGTGACAGCCGACGGAACAGTCATTGACTGACGGGCAGTCTCCAAAACGGGCAGCTCCGCAATCGGCGTTTCCGTCGACTTCGAGAACTTCTCAACATTCACAGACTTCGTTGCTTCCGGGCGGGCTGATGTTGTGTTGTTAGACCGCCAGTCGTCACCGAACCATTCATGAGCACTCACAAGTCCGGCAGGTGCACTGGAGACCTGTTGTGTCGTAATTTCAGTCAGCGATTTTGGAACCATTGCTTCTTTACGCATCTCGACAGTGGCGAACTCTGGCGGAACCCGTGAATCCGGCTTCATCTGGAAATTCCGTTTCATAGTTTCTGAACCGGCCGCCAAAGGCACGAAGGGAACGGAGATTACGTGAACGACGTCCTGCCGGACTGGCTCCGTTTTTTCAACCTGTTCCACTGTCGTGACGTCATTTTCATGCTCAGGTCGCAGTGAGCCCGCCAGAATCAGCAGCCCGGAAATCAGCAGCACAGCGACAAACACAATGTTCCATATGCCTGGCGACGCGGCGGCGAGTTCCGTCACAGGCTCGTCTAGAATCGGAACCTCGACGGGAGGAGCGGGGGCTTCATCTGGAATGATCGGTGATGGCACCGCCACAGCCTGTGAAATTCCCTGAACAGGAATCCCAAAAACTTTTTCACTGACGTTTGGCGGCAGCGGAGGAACCTCATTGACTGGCTCTGCTGGTTCAACGCCCGGGAAGGTAAAGTCCGGCGAAAGCGGTGGGCTTCCTGGAACCTGAAGATTGGGGTTCGGTGCCGAAACTTCTGGTTCTCCGAACGCCAGTCCTGCTGGCGACGCCGGAACTTTGGAATCACCTTTCCACTCCGAAAAGGCGGGCTTCATGGAGCCGAATCCCTTCAATGACGTGCGGCTGTTCTGCAAAACGGTGATTACGTCTCCATGATAAACGCGGTCAAAGAGATTCGCATTTGCCAGCGGCGGGTGTCCCTGAAAGCGACATGCGACGCTTACGGACTGACCCTGCGAAGGCAAATTGCCGGTTTGCTGAAGGACATCCCCGACAGCGACGGAGTCGTCTCCCAGAGCGATCGGAATGATCCCGCTGTCTGTGCGCAGAACGGCATTTTTTCGTATCGGTGAAGCAGGTGGCTGCATGGCCTGCACCACCAGAATGTCACCGCTCTGAACTGTCTCGCCTGAATCAGTCGACGTTGATGAAATGGTCTGCGTCCAAAGAGCCCGCTCCTGAGTTCCGCGAATCACGGAAACGCTGACGGGGCCATCAGGGAGACCAGCAGCCGTGGCCGCTTCACGAATCGTGACTTTCTTTTCCGGTGATATGGGGAAGTGATTGCAGTTCTGCACGTCACCAATGACCACATAACTGGCTGGGATTGACGACGAACTCGTTCTGGCAGCGGGCTCTCCGACCTGCTGCTGCCCGGTCGAGATTTGTGCCGTCGCAACGACAGTTGCGATTAAAAGCACGATCTTTAGCCGTTCCATGGCTTGAACCTCGTTGTTACAAAAGTCCTCAAATCAATTGGTCGTTATCATCCAGAAGCGACCATCGGCGAAATCTGCGCAAGGCATCCATGCTGGCAGACCGCAGCCTGTCTAAGGATCGGCATTCGCTTGCCCGTGCATCATTATTTTCGTGCAGCTCGACCTTCGCACCCGGTGTTGCGGTTGGTCGTTTACTCTGAGGCGGTGTGTTTTCAGGGAGAACTCTGCTCCGCCTGAAAGTTGCCCCAATAAAGTGGCCGTTTATCTGCGAATCTCGTTCTGCAGCGGTAGCGCGAGCCTTCAGTGTGCTTCACTGCGTTCAGGATGACATGGCGGATGTTGTGTGCATTGCAAACGCTGATGGCAAACAAAAACAGGCCCCCGTGATTGTGAGATCTCAGGGGCCTGTTTAAATTTAGTGTTCGCCACGAAAGCCTTTAGAGTATGGCTTTGATGCGAGACAGGAATTCACGATTCGTTGGGAATCGGTCCATTGTCTTTGTCAGCTGCTCCATCGCCTCAACAGGATTCAGGCTGATCAGACTGCGGCGAAGCATGGTGATGCCTTCCAGCAGATCCGGGGCCAGAATTTTTTCTTCACGGCGAGTTCCCGATTTGGTGATATCAATCGATGGCCAGATTCGTCGATCGGCCAGTTCGCGACTCAGCACCATTTCCATGTTGCCTGTGCCTTTGAACTCCTGGAAGATTGCTTCGTCCATTCGTCCACCGGTATCAATCAGGGCTGTGCCACAGACTGTTAGTGATCCCCCCTCGTCAAACCGGCGAGCCTGGCCAAACAGTTTCTTGGGAACGTCCAGAGCCCGAATATCAAGCCCGCCCGTTCCTGTTCGCCCTGTGCTGCTGGCCTTGTTGAAGGCTCGTGCAAGGCGCGTGATACTGTCCAGCAGAATGAAGACGTCTTTGCCTTCTTCTGCCAGTCGCTTGGCTCGCTCAATAATGAGTTCGCTCAGACGGATATGGCTTTCGACATCGCTGTCCAGTGAAGAGGAAATGACTTCCCCTTTCACATTGCGTCGCATTTCTGTGACTTCTTCAGGACGCTCGTCGATCAGTAGAACCATCAGGTGAATTTCCGGATGATTGATACTCACGGAGTTCGCAATGTCCTGCAGCAGCATTGTCTTTCCAGTCCGAGGTGGAGCGACCAGTAATGCTCGCTGGCCTTTACCAATCGGACACAGCAGGTCCATCACACGCATGGTCAGCGGTTTCGGGCCGACTTCCAGTTTGATCTGCTCAAACGGGTTAATGGCTGTCAGATTGTCGAAGTGTTTGACACTGAGATATTCCTCAGGTGTGAATCCATCGATCAGTTCAACGTCCCGCAGGCGAGGCCCCTGATTGCGAGTCCCCTGCCCTACATCGCCACGGATCAGAACGCCCGGACGAAGCTTGTATTTTTCAACCAGAGAACTGGAAACGAACGGATTGGAATCTTCCGCCGCGTAATTTCTTTTGGGGTCTCTCAAGAAGCCGTAACCGCGCGCATGAAGTTCCAGTACACCATCGAAGGTGCCTTCGACAACTTCGCCCGATGGCTGAATGGTTCGACCGCGACGCGGCATGCCACCCATGTCACGGCCACGCCCAGAATCTCGTCCGCCTCGCGGAGGACCGCTGTCACTGCGACGTCCTCGACTGTCGTTGCGACCGCCGCCACCAACGGAACTTCCGCGGCGTCCACGACTTTCATTACGACCGCCGTCATTTCGTCCACGATTTCCATCCGAACGACCGCCGCCCTGGAAACGATTTGAGTCTCCACGCCCTGGTCCGTCATTTCGTCCCTGTCCGTCTCCACGCCCCGGTCCATCGTAACGGCTCGGACCGTCATTTCTTGGTGGGCCGTCATTTCTTGGTGGGCCATCATTTCGTGACGGACCATCATTTCGTGACGGACCATCATTTCGTGACGGACCATCGTTCCTGATCGGTCCGTCATTTCGTGCGGGCCCGTCATTTCGGCTGGGTCCGTCCGAACGCGGTGGACCATCCTGGCGACCCGGACCGTCACTGCCCACGGGACCATCGGGCCCTCGGCGACGGCGACGACGACGGCGGCGTGGTCGACGATCGCCGTCAAAGAGTTCACCCTGCCGTGGCGGGCCGCCTTCAGCATCCGATCCGGGACCGAAATCATCACCATCTGCGTCATCGGCAAAGTCACCGTGGTCTTCGACTGATCCGCGATCGTCAACGTAGCCGCGATCTGCCGGATAGCCACGATCTGGTGCCGGAGCACGGTCATTGTCTGCATCGGCGCGGTAACGAGAACGACCTCGGGGAGGACCTGAGCCGCGTGGTGCAGACAATTCTCGAACCGGAGCCGGCGGTGCATCATCATCGCCAAAATCCAGCTCTTCAGTACTGAAGTATTGCATGCCCGTCTGTGGTTCAACGTCAGCAATTTTTCGTTCGAAGCGACTGGAGGTTCGTTCACCGGGCTCCAGACGATCTTCTTCTGCAGGTGGCTCAACGCTTTCTGCAGCAGGAGCTCTTGGTGTTCGAGGTGCCCGTCGCGCCGGGCGTTCTCCGCGAGGAGCCCGTGGCGATCGTTCCGGGCTGGCCGCTTCAGTGGGTGCCTCAGGTGCTGGTGTTGCCGTTCGCTTTTCGCGAGGGGCACGAGGTGGTCGAGCTTCACTTTCAACGCCGGAACCGAAATCATCGTCGGTGACTGCCGGGGCGGTAACTTCCGCGTCTTCCGATGCGGCTCGGCGAGTTCGCGTCGAGGGGCGGCGTGCCGGTGCGGAGGAGGCTGCACGTGTTGAGGGACGTCGGCGAGGACGTTCGCTGGTTCCTTCAGAATCGGAACTGCTGGTGGGCATAAATGGTAACCTGACTTGACCTTGAATTGGGGAGACAGCAGACGACGTTCGCCTTGCGCCTCAGGAAAACTCACTCGGTATCAGCAAACCCTGCGATTTCGGGCGTTACGCCGCAAAAAGTGGTTTGGCAGAAAGCACCTTGCTCGCTGCACAGCGACCGAACGAGTCATGAACGAAATTCCATTGACGTACCCACGGAATGGGCACAAAATTGAGATGAAAACTGCAACTGCAGTCAATTTAGGACCGACCTGAGATCCTGTTGGAAGAGGAACATCCAATCGTTCCGTTCAGTCCAGCACTGCGAACCTTCAAGAAACTAAAGTCCGATGGAACCAGACCAGAATTTCGTCAGGAGTCCTGTTTCCAGAAAAGGAATTCAGAAGGTGACACATGCATGCTGTCGGGGAGCGATTAAGCCTTCAAATGCCAGAACTGTCCGGGAACACTAAGGTCTGCACGCGACCTTCAAAAGTTTGGGCTACCCAAACCGGACAGCTCAGTCAGCGAATGGAAGCTTCAAAAGAGTTCCACTGAGCACTAAAATTTAGTGCTTCACAAAACCGGGCATCACACAAAACCGGGCGTCGCCGTAAAGGGCAACACATGTCAGCGCCAAAAGTAGACTGACGTCGACCTAGTATTAGCGGATCTCAAATCCGTGTCAATTGAACTGTTCGGTTCCAGTGGAAACATTTTCTGAGTCGATTTGGCGGAATTTCCGGATTCTGCAACCAAATGCATCTTTGGATGGCCAGAACTTCAGGCTCACCAGCGGCGCACAGGAACTCAGAGAGGGGCCGTGGGAGCCTTCCGACGGTGTGCAAATAGTCAATGCTGGTTTGACCGCAAGGCCGATACTTCCAATGCCTGATGCGGCTAAGGGAACCGGCCAGCTAATATGGAATGCAAAGCGATTCTGCGCACGCCGGAGTTCTGCGTGAAACTCTCGATGTGCGGCCGCATTTCTTATTACGCCCGGTCTGCGAAACCTTGTGGCGATCTCAAACCAGCATTCGCCGTCGTGTGCTCCTGTCGGTGGTCTGCCCCTGTCGACAGGTGATGGTGTCTTTTAATGGTGTCCACCCTGCTCTGCGTCAAGTCTTCGTTGGCGTCTGCTGTTCTACTGATAACGAGTGCCTTCCATCTGATCCACTTTCAATGCACTGCGGATCTGGATGTACTTCAGGGGATTCAGTTTAAACTGATCACGATTCTCCACGGAACGAAACAGATACAGGCGCTTGTCAAAAAAAGCGCCATAGCGAATGCTGCCCGTGATGGCCTTGCTGTCCGATGTCAGGACAACGGGGTCGCATCCCAGATCCTGCGGCGCGTACTCGGCGGGATCCTGCAGAAAAATGTCCCGATCGGCTTCACTCGCAAATTGATAGCGGATGTCTCGATAGTCGGCCGTGATACTGCTGAGTCCCGGTGTCCAGTCGCGTTTGTCGTGCAGTCGCACAGGACAATATCCTTCAAGTCCCAGAATCGCCGGTTCGGCGTTGGGAAGTTCGGGCGTTTTATGCTCGGTGGCGACCGGTTCTTTTTGGACAATTTGGTCTGGTGCTGGTTCTGGTCGACGACCCGGATCTGCGGGCTTTGGAACAGGTACTTCCCGCTTTCGACGGTTCTCACCTTTCGCCGCGATACCTCGCAACATGGAAACATACGAAGACTTGTTCATGTAGCCAATGTTGAGCGTTTCGACGGACCCGTCCTGATAAACGACCACGTCACGAGGAACAGTAGAAGCCCCGTACTGCGATGCAAGTTCAGGCTCATGAGTCACGTCAATCTGCACCGCAGAAAGCCCGTTACCGAGGGCTCGCTGAACCTCAAGGTCGGGAAATACATCGCGGTCCATTCGCTGACACGGCCCGCAATACCAGGCGTGAAAGTGGAGCAGGATCGGAAGCCCATCTTTTTCCGCCGCTGCCCTGGCCTGACCGTATTCGGATTGCCAGGCAGCATGCTGAGCCTGGCACGTTGCATTGAGCGACGAGATCAGAATTCCACAAACAAGCAGCCACGATCGCATCTGATTCCGCTCCCTTTGCAACGGCTCACAACAAGTTCAGCGACCCATCACCGGGCCCTGACCTGTCGGAAATAGCAGGTTCTGGTGGCTATCGGCAATTTCTGCCGCTCTTACTAACTTTCGATTGGTGCGATTCGCGACATTCTTCGTGCTGCTGCAGGCAAACGGATTCGAAGGAAGAAAACGCCCGCGAAGACTTTAACGACTTCAATGGTTGATCGCCCTGGACGGTGCCAAGGGTGATCTTTGTTGAATACCCACGTCCCAGATGTGAAGCATAAACGGAGATGTCGGCGGACTTTCCCACGGCATGGTCATTGTGCGAGACTTTTGCCCCTGCTCGTTCAGGCGAACGAGCGCCAGCTTCATCCCGTAACCAGACCAGGTCGCAGAAAGCAGGTGCCCCGGAATTTCTGCCGAAGCAATTCTCCGGCCACGGGGTGTATCCCATGCGCTGACAGACACCATTGATCGGTCTTTGCCGGACGGGTTGTTCAGATAACGCCGGTCAACAGTCCAAAGTGGCTCGCCTCCACGACTGCCAAAGGAAAGTGCAGCGAGGCTGGAGGTTGAAACCCCCGGATTGGAGGCAGAGTTCTCAATCTTTATTGCGAACGCTTTCAACAATGACCCGTCCTCAAGACTCATCAGGTAGACCTGTTTGGAGTCGGCGACTGCAAATCGCGGAGTGAACCCAAATTTCCCGAAAGGCACAACATTTTGAGACATCGCGTCTATAGAAAACGCTTTCGGAATCTCAGCCAGCGGCACGTTCCATTCGATCTCACCCGATGGAACCTTTGTCCGCATCACGGCCGGTCGAGCAGTGTCTCCCGTTGATCGCTTCAGACGCGCAGGCTGACCGGGAACTGCAACAACAGATTCCACACCAGTGACGGTCCACGAAGAAACAGAAACCAGCGTCTGACAGTCCAGAGTGAATTCAAGAAAGACGACCTCTCCGTAATGCAGCTGATTGCGTGCAATGCGATGAAAATTCCGAGGCGGCGGCTGAAATCGCAACCGTGACGTCGTTAGATCGTTATCCCTGTCGGGAAGTGGCTGATCTCTAGCCGCCCACAGTTCGACAGACCCATCCATCTTTCCGATTGCAAACAGGCATCCACCGGGCGCTGCGACAAGGCGACGTGATCCGGTGTCCGAATATCGCAGCTTGTTCGAGTGCTTACGACTGTGTTCGTTGGTATCAAGCTGCGCTGCAATAGTTGGCACATCGTCTTCGATCGTTTCCAGCAACTCACCGGTACTCGCATCCCAAAAGCGAATCACCGTGAACTCCCCCACGGTCGCAATCACTTTTCCGTCGCCGGAGATGGCCGCCTGGAAGATGCGTTCTTCTGAGCTTTTGGGGAAAGTGTTTTTTAGTTCTGGCTGTGATTTGTGCTTCGCCTCAATCAGTGACACCTTGCCGTGCGCCAATGCAAATATCTGTTCATGAAACACTCCCGAGAACCCGGGCAAGTTGGTTTCGTCGAATCCGTTGACGGCATAACCCTTCATCCCAATCGTTGACGTCGGCCACGGAGAATCGGGCGGAAGATCAATCACGGGTGCCGGAGGATGCTTGCGCTCGAACTCCAGATTGATCAGTTCACGTCCCTGCATGCGATACTTCGCGACGGTCGGGATCAGGCGAAACATAAAGATGGCGACTGACACGGTGAGCCATGCCGCAACTACAAATCGAATTCGAGATTGAGTCATCACGAGCACCTTCAAGGATCATTTTTTCTGCGAGTGCAGTCGAGATATTTCGGTAGGTCCTGCCTGCCGGGCAGGACTTCTCGGCTTGCCGCGACCAGTTTGCACGTAACGACACAATGCCGGCTGCGATCCTGAGCAGATTGCAGACACGGTTCGCCTTCCGGCGAAGATCCTTTCCGTCAGAAAGGACCTACTTTGACAATCATCCGTGACTACTCATTTGCAGCCAGGATTTCGTCACCACGTAGCATCAAGCAAAATCGATCCGGCACCATCTTCGATACGCAACGGCACACATTCCAAGTCCGATTGCTCCTGTCGCGACCGCCGTGATCTGCCACAGTGTTCTTCCCTGTTCAGCGTTAAGCAGGCCGAGCGGAATCCAGCCTGTCCACATCAACCCCAGCATTGCGCCCATGCTGATCATCTTCAGAGCATAGGACGCGAACGAAGCGATCCAGGCGCTCACTCCGAAAATCAGAATTTGCCAGCCAAGCCAACAGCCGAACGTCTCCAGCAGAACGGGAGATAACTGGAACTCCGGAAAATAAATCAGCAACACGGCTGCCTGCAGCAGCAGCCATACTATCTGGATCTGCCCTACCCTTATCAGTATCGCCGCGGCATTCCCCAAAACCCATTGTCGACGCGTTGCCGGGCGAAGTGACTCATATCCCAACCGACCCCATCTTCGAAATACAGTGAACCACGTTGCCAACGTCAGTCCCGTCGAGACTGAAAGTGGAATCATGGCAGTTTGCCGGAATGATTGTTCCGTCAAAATCCGGGACGCAGCCTGCTTCACCACCAACAATTCAAGGCAGGCAATGATCGCAATTGCGACCCACCAGTTTGTCGGCCAGTCGCCACTCATGCGATACAGAGCGACTCGCTGCCAGAAATTTTTCGCGGGTACTCGCGTAATCCGATCGAGTCGTCGGGAAGCGGCCGCATAGAGCGTCTCTGTGAATCGCCCTGATTTCAGCATCGCCGCACGATTTTGCGTGCGCGTCGTGGCGGGTCGCAGATCCCACGGATTCATGGCTGCCACTTTTCCATAATCCGGATCATCTTCTGTCAGTGTCGCCAGATGATGAAACAGCAGCACCACGGCAGCCGCTTCCGCCGAGAACAGGCTCCAGGCCAGAATCGGTTCGCGGCCGAGAATGATGTCAAAGACAACGGCTCGCAGATGAGGAATAAAGATGGCAGCGATGGCGAACACCAGGGCCGCAATGGCGACGCGATGAGGCCACACATTGATATGAAAATATGTCAGCCAAACGTAAAACGTGATAACAATCGCCCCGACAATGGACACATCTCTGTTCCATGCATCGAACCCAACAAGGAGCAGCGGGCATGTCAGCCAAAGAAACCCAATCGTCAGATGCGGTCGGCGATATCCAGGAACCAGATGCGCCTGCGGCAACGCCATCTGCTGTTTGAGATGCATCGCGAGGAATTGCAGCGCGAACACGAAATAGAGGGGCACTGGCGAAATCAGTGTCTTGCCCGGATCAATGAACGACCACACAGCAGAAATCAGCATCACAAGCAATGATCCTCCCGCATAGAGCGCGACCCACTTGCGAGTCAGATAGGTCATCAGCACCTGAGTGTAGTTATCCATGGTGTAGCTCCAGGAAGATTTCCTCAAGGTTCAGATCTTCCACAGTGACTTCCGCCTGCCACTCACGACTCAGTCGCTCGGGAAGTTCCGGAGAGAAGTTGTCCACACTTAACACGGCATTGGCGTCGGTGGATTCCCAGTGCAGAACGCCCGGCAGATCTCGCATCGTGGCCGGCAATGCGCGGGCATTGATAATCCGCAGCCGCTTGACGCTATCTTTCAAAGCACTGAGTTCATCGTGATAAACGATTTTCCCCGACTTCAGCACGACCACGTGATCGGCCACCCGTTCCAGATCTGAAGTGATGTGCGTTGAGAAAAGAATGGTGCGATCCCCGGAGATCGCAATCTCCAGAAGCGTCGCCAGAAACTGTCGACGAGCGGACGGATCCAGGCTGGCCACGGGTTCGTCAAGCACCAGCAGTTCCGGTTCATGTCCCAGTGCCAGCAGGATCGACAGCTTTTGCATCTGCCCGGTGGAAAGCGTGCCGACTCGTTCTTCGACGCCCAGTTCCCAGTCTTTCATCAGCCGCTCAATCAGGCTGTCATTCCAGCGCGGATAAAAAGCCCGCGAATAGGCCACGATCTGGCGGATCTTCATCCACGGATACAACGTCACTTCCTGAGGCACATACGCGAGTTTTGCTTTCGTTGCCGCTGAGAGATCCCTCGCTGGTTCACCAAAAACAGTGATTATCCCCGACTGCGGTGTTTGCAGACCCAAGGCACACTTCAGCAGTGTTGTCTTGCCGGCTCCATTCTTTCCCAGCAATCCCGTAACAGTGCCTCGCTGAAGATTAAAATTCAGACCGTCAAGAACGACCTTTGTTCCAAAGGCCTTCGTCACGTGACACATTTGAATAATTTTCTGGGTCATATCAATCAATCTCCAGTGCCTGACCCGCGCCGGGCAATCGCTGTTGTCTTTAATCCCGACTATTCACCAGGCAGCTCTTTTAGTGCTGCAGCCATCGCGGCGAGCACCTGCTCGCGACTTAAACTCAGTTGAGCGGCCTGAGCCACCACCTGTTCCAGAAGTGGCTGCAGCGTCTGTTGTCGTTCTTTCACGGTTCCTCGCACTTTCGCCGCGGCCAGCACCCGCATGCCCTGCCCTCGAACTCGCTCAAGGACGCCATCACGCTCCAAAAGTGACCAGGCTTTCGAAACCGTCATTGGGTTAATCTGCAGACCTTCTGCAATCTGCCGCACCGACGGCACCATGTCTCCCTCCGTCAGTCGCCCCGCGCCGATCAGAGTCCGCACCTGATCCATTAGCTGCCGATAAATCGGCAAGCCGGAGGAAGGGTTGATCTGAAAGAGCAGCACTGGGTCCATGGCGTTCGCTTAATCTCAACATGCGAATCAAAATCCTGCTGACGTGTATTGCAGTAGTAATACACCGAAGTTTCGGCAAGATCAAGACGACAGTCAGAAAAAATGCGGGGACGGCAAGACTTCATGCGGCACAGTGCAACGGCTCGCTGGTATTCGTGCGGAGAAGTCGGCTGTAATCTCCCAGTGACAGCTGCCGTCCTGCGCAGGAAGGATCTTTCTCTCGCGGGCCTCCGTGGAAGATTTAGTGGCGGTCGATCACCGGAACCTGGAATTCTCTTCATTGGCCTGATCCAGTGAGAGGAATTGTATCGAGACAGTTTGGACAGTGATAAACTGCCGGACGCCCGAACCAGAAATCATTTTTTCGTTATGTGAACCTATGAAAACTCTCCCGGTCACAGTTCTTTCCGGCTTTCTTGGTGCAGGAAAGACGACTGTTCTGAATCATATTCTCAACAATCGCGATGGCCTGAAGGTGGCCGTGATTGTGAATGACATGAGTGAAGTGAACATCGACGCACAACGAGTTGCGGAATCCGCTTCGTTGTCGCGGAAAGATGAGAAGCTGATTGAGCTGTCAAACGGGTGCATCTGCTGCACGCTGCGTGAAGACCTGCTGGTGGAAGTCGCGGCCCTGGCAAGCGAAGGCCGGTTCGATTATCTGCTGATTGAATCCACCGGGATTTCTGAACCAATGCCCGTTGCGGAGACGTTCACCTTTGTGGACGAAAACGGTGATTCGCTTTCGGACTCCGCAGTGCTCGATACCTTGGTCACCGTTGTCGATGCCAGAAATTTTTTAAACGACTTTCAGTCCATCGAAGAACTTCGTGACCGCGGGATTGGCCTTGATGAAGACGACGATCGCGATATCGCTCGTCTGCTGATTGACCAGATTGAGTTTGCCAATGTTATCCTGCTGAACAAGACAGATCTTGTCTCGGAGGAAGAAACTGGCCAGCTGATGGCCGTGCTGAAGAAGTTGAATCCTGATGCTCGAGTGATTGCCATTCATCACGGCCAGGTACCACTGCAGGAAGTTCTGAACACGGGCCGGTTTCATCTCGACTGGGCGGAAACCGCCGAAGCCTGGCAATCGGTGCCTCGCGGTACTGAATCCTCTGAAACTGAGGAGTACGGAATTTCCAGTTTTGTTTATCGAGCCCGAAGGCCTTTTCATCCTCAGCGATTCTGGGAGTTCTGGATGGATGGCGATCAGGCTCCCAACATCCTGCGATCCAGGGGTTATTTCTGGCTGGCCACTCGCAACGCCATCGCCGGCTTCTGGTCGCAGGCCGGGCAGGTCCTTGCAGCGGAACCGGGAGGTTCGTGGTGGGCCGAGATGCCTCGTGAAGAATGGCCGGTCGATGACAATGAGTTGATTGCCGAACTCAAGTCCGTCTGGGACGAAATCTGGGGCGATCGTCGCCAGGAACTCGTCATCATTGGACAGGATCTGGATCAGGCGGAAATGACGGCCGCGATGAACAGTTGCCTTCTGACCGATCAGGAGATGCAGTCCGGACCGGCCTCCTGGCTGGATCTGCCGGACCCCTTCGCTCCGTGGGACCATGTGCACGATGAGCACTGCGATCATGATAATGATCGTTAGTGCGGATGAGCGTGCAGGTCGATGAGTTCTTTTTACTCCGTCGAAAGCTTTCGTTCCGCCAGTCCTGGGTCCCACAGTCTGACAGATCTGCACATTCGGGTTTGCAGAAGGATGGGCATCAACGGCGTCTCTTCTGAAGCAGGCTGAACTGGCTCCGGCCTCACACGGGTACATTACTTGATCTGTTCGGGGTACGGTCTTCTCGCTGCGAAGTTCGACTGCGATGCTATGGCTGGTCCACATTGCCTGACGTCAGGGGGCGTTGTCTATTGCTGGTTCGGCGGTCAGGGGAACTGACGTGCCGGCCAGCTCCGGAAGCAGCGGCTTGTAACGGTAATAAACTTCCAGAGTCAGCGTGGCGAGACATGTGGCCAACAGCCGACCGCCCGCCTTGCTGTAATCGTCCCGATCGCGAGGTGTCCAGCTGCCCTTTGACGGACCGTCGGTAGACTGCCAGGCAATCAGGTCGTCACGCAGTCGACCGTTCCAGCGATCCCATTCGGAGCCGCCCCAGTTTTTCATCACCTGGGTCGCAAAATAGTTGTAGTACAGATTGTCGTACGGACCTTTCTTGTCAATCAGCGCGATGCCGGCGCGCATGTCTCCGTCGTCGCGCCCCCAGCCGAGATACATGCGGCTGAGCAGTGCCATCGACGTCACTGAAGCTGTATAATTTTTTTTCTCAATTTCGTAGCCATACCGCCCTTCCCCATCCACCGAAACGCTGTCCATATAAAATGAGACGCCCTTCCATGTCGAATCCGGGATTTTGATTCCCGCTTTCTCCGCGGCTTTCAGTGCCATCAGCTGAATGGCGGTTGCCGATGTTGAGCCGGGCTGCTGGGGATTGTATCGCCAGCCTCCGCCGCGTGGGTCCTGAGAATTGACCAGGAATTTAGCGGCTTCCTCGGCGAATGGTTTCAGCTTGCGATCCTTTGTCATCCCATACGCTTCGCACAAAGCCAAGGTCGCTGCACCCTGAATGTAATACGCATAATTTGGGTCTTCATCGTCGTCGGCTTTGTTGATAACACCACGCAGGTCATAACCGGCCGGCGCACGCACTCCAATTGACGTCAGGAACTCAAGCCCCGCCTGAACCTGTTTTCGGTATTGTCCTTCTTTATGCGTCTGTCCGGCGGCAAGAAATGGCAGTAACGCGTAAGCGGTGCCGCCGATCGGATTGTTCACAGTCCCTGCATTTTTGCACGGTCCAACGTCAATGAAATCCCATGTGCCGTTGGTCCGCTGTCGAGAAGCCAGCCATTCCAGCGCGTAGCCGACGGACGATTCGCTGGCCGCTGAACCGCCGTACTTTTCAACCATTTGCTTCCGGCCCGCTTCGCTGCGAATCTCGCCAGCCCCCGATTCATTTTCTGGCGTCGCATCAGGGTTGGTGGCGACGGTGCCATCCGGTGTTTCGGGAAGTGAGGCATCAGCGGTCTCTGCTTCGGGCATGGCTTCCTCGGCGGGTTCCGGTGTTGGTTCAGGAAGCGGCTCCGGAACTGGTTCCGGCTCCGGCTCTTCAATCATTTCCTCAACCGGTTCCTCCGCCGGCTGTTCCAGTTGCTCCCCAACTTCTTCCGCAGGAGGCTCAATTGGCAGCGATTCTTCGACTGGCTCGATGGAATCCGAAAAGCCTGCGACCAGCGGAGGAAGCGGAACTTCTTCGACGTATTCCAGTTGCTTCAGGGCGAGAATCATCAGTGCCAGGACAGTTACAAATGTGCTGATCGTCGCCGGACCACGGCTGCGCTTTAATTCCTCCTTCAGTTCCTCGGAGGTCTTCCGCAGTTGAGGTTTCAGGTCCGATTTCTTTGCCTTCACCCGCACTCGCTCGGCCTGTTCGAGCGCCACCATTCGCGCCCGCTCGATCACTTTTCGAAGCGACAAACGTGGCTTCCGTTTTCTGATCGCTCCCGCAGCCTTTTTGCCGTTGGCACCGGATAAGTCTATCGTCGTCTGGGGAACCGGGGTGTGCAGAGTTTCTTTGGTTGCTGACGACGAAAGCACTTCGCGGGCTGCCGATTCGGAGTTTCCCAAAGGCAAGGTGGCCGCTGCATCGTCAGCTCGCCCGGCTTCCAGCGTCGATGGAAATTTGGCAGGCGGCGAAAAGAAGCCAGCAGGATGCGGATCTGAAAATGGCTGGCCGCTGTCCTGCCGAATCGTCTGTCCGCCAGAAGAAAAAATTTCCTGCGGCGAAGTCGGTGCCACCGCATGCGAATTCGTCTGTCCGGTCTGCGGCGAAAAATGAGGCGATGCCTGCTGGTGCCACCCGATCGGACCTGCTGGCACACCGGTCGCGGCTTCTCGCTCAAGCTGATGGAGAGAACTTGCAACGCCGGCAGAATTTCCAGCGGCCTGCTCCGCGAGCGCGGCAAATTTTTGCGAGAGCGTTAAATACTGTTGTGACAGCGACGCATGATGAACCGATGCTGCGATCGCCTGTTCCGTACGAGTTCGCAGGTAGGCGGCAAATTGTTCTGGAGATGGCTGGGATGAAGGGCTGTTCGGCGAAATGCTCATGGAACACCGCAGAGGCAAGAAACCATCTGAACGGAAACGCCCCCGCTGGCGATTTGCGCCGCGGCACAGCAGTAAGTGTAAAGACAGAGCACGCCCTTCGGCAAATCGAACGATCGGATTACGTAACTTTTTTTCAATTCTAAATCTGGGGCCGAAGATGGCCAACGGTTTGCAGAAAAGTGTGCAAAAAAGCACCCAAAGCCAGAATTTCGGGTGCCTGTGAACTATTGCTTATGAGTTATGTTGGCGCCGCACAGCCGGGTTGAGCTTCCATATCACCCATTGAGTTTCGTGATTCGCCTTTATGCACGTTACTCAATCGTCCAGTAATCGAACACAAACGGCTCATCCAGTTTGCCGCCCAGCAGCTCCACAAACTTCTTGTGAGCCGGGTGAGGCAAATAGGCGTCTCGGTCTTCTTCCGACGCGAACGTGATCAGATAGCCGTGGGTAAATCCTTTATCGAGTCCCTCGGGGCTGTTATTGATTCCTCGTTCAAAGTCCCTCACTTGGGGAATCTGACGCTTCAGATCCTGAAACGCACGATTGATTTCATCCAGCTGAGCTGGCGTAATTTCAGGTTTGTACTTGAACAATACCACGTGGCGCAACACGCGAGTTTTAGCTTTAACTTCTCCAACGGCTTCCAGCATTCGAACGGCGACAAAGCGATTGCCCGCGTCGTTCAGATGCACCGTGTCTGTGGTCAGAATTCCCTGAGCCTGATCGGCCACATTGTATTCCTTGAGGTAGCCAAAGAACGCTGCATGCAGGTCCAGCAATGTCGTTTCGGTTTCCGCAGCCACTTTGCGTGTTATCGCGGCGTACTCAGACAGCATCTTGTCCAGCGGATTGGCCCCGTCCTGTTTCTCTCCGATGACACTCGGTGTGGAAAGAATAACTCGCGCTCCGGCATCGTTGCATCGCTTCACCAGATTGCGGAGAGCCGCTTCATATTTATCTGGCGGAGTTCCTCGCCCGTTCTGCGAATGCCACACATCGTTGATGCCAATGTAAATGACAACCACGTTCGGCTTGTGAGCCAGCGCGTCCTTGTCCAGACGAGCTTCCAGATCGGGAACCTTGTGGCCGCCGATTCCCGCACCGATGACTTTGATTCCGGAGTTCGGCCGAGCCTTCTCAATGGCTTCCCGAAACAGCGTCACATAGCCCGTCGGGCCAGCTCCCTGCTGTGTAATTGAGTCACCCAGAAAAACAATCGTCTCACCATCCTTCAGTTCGGCCAACGCCGTTGTTCCCATCACCATCATTGCGGCCATTGCAAAAAGTGTCCTGTATCCCAGCATACTGCTTCATCTCCTGTAAAGATTGAAATTCAACTTTCGCTCACCAAGCCTACGAGGTTGGCAGAGTGACCTGGCACCGTCAACCCAGTGCAATGAGGCGAGGCTCCGTGTTTACGCTGGGCCTGTCTTTCCCAACGAGATTTCTTAGCGAGATTTCTTAGCCGAAAATTTCCAGCTCCGGACTGCCTGGCGGGACCAGACCAATCGCCTGAGCACGGGACGACAACTGCTGGAGAGCGTTCTTTCCGACGGGTCCCAGATTGATTGTCCAGTCGTTGACATACAGATCCACATGCTGCATCAGGACTCGATCATCAAACTCCTGAGCGTACTTTCGCATCGTCGGTACCGCCAGACTGCGGTCGGACAACGCAAGTTGCAATGAGTCGTAAAGCACAGCCTGAACAGTGGCAATCACATCCGGAGCCAGTATGCGGCGTGCGACGATTCCCCCCAGCGGCAACGGACAAGAGGTCTCTCGTTCCCACCGCGTGCCCAGATCTTCCACCAGTCCCAGCCCTTCATTCTGCCAGGTGAAACGGCCCTCGTGAATGCAGACGCCGAAGTCGGCTTGAGCATGTTTTAAACACGGCATGATCTCGGAAAATACGACATGATTTACCTTTGTGGTTTCTGGATAGAACAACTGAAATAACAATGCCGCTGTCGTGTGTTTGCCCGGACACAGAGTCACCTGTTCTGGGTTCTGAGGATGTTCGCCGGGGCGAGCCGAAAGGAGCAGCGGCCCGACTCCAAATCCCAACGCGGATCCGGACGGCATGACAACAGTTTTGTCAGCCAGCAGCAGTGCCGCATGAAAGCTGGTTTTGGCAATATCGAAGTCGCCTTCAAACAGCCGATCATTCAACTGCTGGATGTCGATTAGTTCGACTTCAAACGTTAGACCACGCCAGTCCACACTGTGAGTCATCAGGCCGTGAAATGCGAAGGTGTCGTTGGGACACGTGGAAATACCCAGGTGGATTTTTGTCATTATGAAAACCTTGCCAGAAACAGCTCGGCCGCAGCATTCAAGGCCGCGGTGACGTTCCAGTTGGCCTTGTTGCGATCACCGGCCACGTTTGAAATTCCTCGAATGACAGTCAACGGGACACCCGCCGTTCGACATGCCATAGCCACAGAAAAAGCTTCCATATCTTCTGCCGCTGCCTCGGGAAACCGGCAAAGGCGATTTTCCACATCGTCTGTCGAATCAGACGCAGCGCAAGCCGTGAGAAGCATCCGCCCTGCCCGGTTGTCACCTGGTTCGTTCGACTGATTTGCAGTTGGCAGAGGAATGATATCTCCAAAGGAAACGCCGCTCTCCTGATCCACCAATTGAGACCATCCCAGATCGCCAGCCGTCCGAAACGAACGACCGCTGCCTGCACCAATTCCATAACACCCAAATCGTTCAAATGAGACGGCCGTTCCGATCGGCAGATCGGTGCCATACGCCCCGGCAATGCCGACCAGAACGGCGGACTCGGGCTTGTGTGTCATCAGCAACTGCATCGAACGAATCCCCGACGCAATAGGACCAAATCCACACGTGGCGAAGACGCCGTCGCACCGCTGGACACATTCGGCAAGCATTGGCTGAAGCTTCGCCAGCTCAAAGTCAGTCGGAATAAAAACCAGGAACCGAGGCATTCAAATGTCTTCAAAGCAGAACTCTGGGGCTGAAGAAGTGGCTGCGAAAGCATATCAGATTTGAGGAAAGCAGTCTGAGTTTCGAAGTCGACGAAGCCAAGTCAATCGGAGGAGAACTCTGGGCGCTGGCACCTGCGGCCCAGAGGAGGGACGATGGAGGGGGCTCGCGTGCCTGTTTCCGAACCGGGCACACGATTATAATCTCCGCCAATCAGCGACTTTTCAAACAGCGAGACAGGAAAATCATGGATCTGGGACTTCAGGACAAGGTGGCGTTGGTAACGGGCGGTTCCAAAGGTATCGGCGTTGGGATTGTTCGCCGTCTGCTTGCTGAAGGAGCGCGCGTGGCCAACGTGAACCGCAGCGAATCCGAGGGCGTGGCTCTGGAGCGGGAATTTACGGCTCAGGGAAAAGAATGCTTTTTCATTCAGGGCGATCTGACCGACGTAAACGCCTGCCGAAATGCGGTGGATCAGACTCTGAAACGTTTTGGTCGCCTGGACATCCTGGTCAACAATGCGGGAGTGAATGATGGAGTCGGACTGGATGCGGGTGTTGACGCTTTCGTCGAATCGTTGCGACGCAATCTGATCCACTGTTACGCGATGGCTCATTTTGCGCTCGACGCTTTGAAGAAGAGCCGCGGCACCATTATCAACATTGGTTCCAAAGTCTGCGAAACGGGTCAGGGAGGCACTTCCGGCTATGCGGCGTCCAAGGGAGGCATAAACGGGCTGACTCGCGAATGGGCAGTCGATCTGGCTCCTCACGGCATTCGAGTCAACGCGGTGCTGCCCGCGGAAACATGGACGCCGCTTTACGAAAAATGCCTGGCCGCCATGCCGGACCCCGCAGCAGCCAAAGCCGAAATGGAACGACTCATTCCCTTTGAGCGACGGTTTACCACAATCGAAGAACTGGCCAATATGGCCGTCTTCCTTGCGTCGCCCTGCTCCAGCCATACGACCGGACAGATTATTTTTGTCGATGGCGGATACACACATCTGGACCGAAAATGTACCGCTGAAAGCAATGTCGCATCCTTCGGCGCCGCGGCGCAGTAAACAAACGAAACCGACATTTCGCCGCCATTTCGGGAGTAGTTCGGCTGAGATGCAACATTGAGTGGCAATTCGCTATCGTCCGTTCTGAAATTCAGTTCCCGGCACGGCGGCTATCGAAAACTTGTCATGCATCCCTGCGTTCCCGCCTTTTGACCTGTGAGAGCCCTTCATGAAAATCTGTCGAATTCAGTTGTCCAGTGGCGAAACCTGTTTTGCATCCCAGCGAGCCAATGGGTCGCTTGAACGGCTGACAGGAGATCTCTTTTCCGGATTGCAGCTTTCCGGAGAGATTGTTTCTGCGTCACGTCTGCTGGCTCCCCTGGAACCCGCAGCAGTTCTGTGCATCGGACTGAACTACCGCAAACACGCCGAAGAAGGCAAGCAGGCGATTCCGGCCCATCCCGTTCTGTTCATGAAGATTCCCACAACGGTCCAGAACCCAGGCGATCCAATCGTGCTGCCACGGAAGCTGAGAAGTGATAAAGTCGACTATGAGTGCGAACTGGCCGTCGTCATTGGAAAGAAGTGCCACAATGTCTCTAAGGCTGATGCACTGAACTATGTGCTCGGATACACGTGTGCGAATGATGTCAGTGCCCGTGACTGGCAAATGAACGGTGGCGGTGGCCAGTGGTGTCGAGGCAAAACGTTTGCGACCTTCTGCCCTCTGGGGCCATGTCTGGTGACCGCTGATGAGATCCCAGATCCGAATTCGCTGAAAATTCGAACAGTACTGAATGGCAATGTCATGCAGGACTGGAATACGAATGACATGATTTTTGATGTGCCAACGCTGATCGAGTACCTGAGTGCAAGTACAGTGCTGGCTCCGGGAACAGTGATTCTGACTGGAACTCCGCATGGTGTGGGTTCGGCAAGAACTCCTCCTGTTTTCCTGCAGCCTGGTGATACTGTCACGATTGATATTGAAAAGATTGGCGAACTGACCAATCCTGTAGTCGAAGAAAAGGTTTAAGGATAAAAATCCGCTGAGCCTGAGGCGTTATCCGATTTCCTTCCCTCGAATCGGCTAGCGCCTCAGGCTCAGGTCTATTGGGTTTGTTTTTGTTTCTGCCGCTCGCCTAATTCGCCAGGTTTTTGCAGGATTCAGCCATGTTGCAAATTCGAAGTCCCAAAGTTCTTGGTCGACGTGCTGTCCTGCAGGCGGGTGCACTGGGACTGACAGGCTTGAATCTGGCAACGCAAAAACGCCTGATCGCTGAAGGCACTGCAGGGAAGAATAACAAGAGCGTCATACTCATCTGGCTGGACGGTGGCCCCAGTCAGCTGGAATCGTATGACCCAAAGCCAGAAGCTCCTGCCGAGTTTCGCGGACCGTTTGGAACGATTCAGACCAGTCTTTCCGGTGTCCACTTTTCAGAGCTGATGTCTCAACAAGCGAAGTTTGCGGACAAGATGTCGATCATTCGGTCCATGCGACACGGGACTGGAGATCACTTCGCGGGTGCTCACTGGATGCTGACCGGTCGGTTTGGAGCGACCACGGCTTCGAAGGGAATTCGCTACCCGTCACTCGGATCGTGCGTTTCAAAACTCAAAGGCGCCAACAAACCTGGTCTGCCTGCGTATGTGGGGCTGCCGTCTGCTGAAAGTGTTTATCTCTACCCGGGCTATCAGGGAGCCGCCTATCTGGGTGGCGAGCATGAACCATTTGCGGTCAACAACGACATTCGATACCTGCATCACACGTACAAGACGAAGGTCGAAGCGCCGACCTGCTTCAAATCCGCCACAGGCCTTGATCAATCGCGTGCTCAGGACCGCAGCAGCCTCATGACGTCGCTCGATCGTCTGCGACGTGATGTCGACAACACTGGCGTGATGGGTGTCATGGACTCTCATCATCAGGCGGCCATGTCGCTGGTGTTTGGCGGAGCGGCGATTGATGCTTTTGATATTTCGAAGGAGTCTCCCGCTGTCGCCGAACGTTACGGAACCACTCCATGGGGACAGTACACACTGATGGCTCGGCGACTGGTCGAGTCCGGCGTATCATTCGTGACCGTTGATATGCCTCACTGGGATCATCATTCATCACTCGTCGATGGACATGCTCCGAATATGCGAGTGATGGATCAATGTGTCGGCGCATTGATGACAGATCTGGTGGAAAGAAATCTGCTGGATCAGGTTCTTGTGATCGTCATGGGCGAATTCGGCAGAACTCCACGCATCAACGAAGGTCAGCCGGGAATTCCAATCCCTGGCCGCGATCACTGGGGCGACGCATTCTCCGTCATGCTGGCCGGTGGCGGATTGAGACAGGGGGTTGTCGTCGGTGCGACGAATTCGAAAGCTGAGTACCCTATCGAACGAGAAGTTGCTCCTCACGATTTACTGGCAACCGTCTATCGAGTGCTCGATATCGATCCAGCGACGCACTTCCTGGATTACTCCGGCCGGCCAGTCGCCTTGGTTGATCGAGCTGAAGGGATCAAAGAATTACTGTAGTCGCGGCTGCATTATGGCCGTTCAGCAGATGCTTTCGTCTTCACCAGTCGAAATGTGAACTGCGTTTTTCCACCGATCGGCTTTTGTAGTTCGACTTCGTTTCGGCTGTTGATCGGAGCGATTGAATCATATCCCACCGAGAATTCACCAATCATGTAACTCCAGGTTTTCGGACTGACGAGGCAACGGAGGTATCCGTCGGCATCCGTCACAACATTTTCATGATCGCGACGATCGACGCCGAGAATATCCGGAACAATGGGCTGGTCCGACACCGCTTTGCCCGCAAAGGTCTTCGCCGCAGGACCTTCCCAGCGAGTTGCGGAAACGATGACTCCGGGAATTGGCTCCGCAGTGCGGGAGTCAATCAGTCGAACGGCCATGCGTCGAGTTCCCGCGATCCGCTCGGGCCTTGTTCGAGCACGCAACAATATGCGTAACTCTTCCCCACACTTCGGCCGTCCGTACCACGGCTGGTGATCTAAGTGATAGCCGACCATTACGAACTCCGGATCGGCATTGACCTGGAATCGGAACTTACCGCGTTCATTGGACTTTGCCACGACGGCCCCAGACCCGCCGTGCGATATGATCTCAAAATCAGCCACCGGTTGATTGTCCGGACCAACGACGGTGCCGGAGATTTCCTTCGAATCGTTGTGGCTGACCACAGTTGTATTGGGACTGAAAGAATTACCATTTCCGTCGACGACTCGCCCGACCGCTTGCCACGGAAGCTTCTTGTCCGCGTTGGGGTTTTCTGGAGATGCACCAATTCGTTGTGCGGGCAGTTTCCAGAGATGGATTCCGTTGCTTTCGTCGGACAAACCGGCTGCAAACCGAAGGTGGTCCTCACTGAAGCTGCCCATGTGAGATTCACTGGGAAGATCGGCAATGAGCGTACTAGATTGAGTATTCCAGATTGGTATCGACTTATCGGTGCCGGTACGAGCCAGCAGGGTTCCATTCGGCGAAAACACGAGCGAGCATCGGCCGTAGCGATACGGGCTATCAAAATCGTTCAGGAGGTCTCCATTATCAGAATCGTAGATCTTCAGGCTCAACAGATCGGCCATACCCACGGCAGCAGAAACAGTCCCGAGTACAGATGAATGCGGCGAATGATCAAGTTGACTCGAGTGGCCAGTTTCATGAAATGCCTCAAAATGAACTCGGTGACGTTCCCTGGACCTGCGTCTACTGCTTCGCGGCACGGCCCAGGCCGTCGGGCGAGTGTCTGAAAAACAAACAGAGAATCACGACGTCAGAATGACGCGCACTTTCTTCGATTCAATCCACAGCCCCCTGGGTTACAGAACCAAGTCGCAGATTGTGTCGTTCAGGTTGTTGAAGTAACATGGTACAACGTTTTTGGTCTTAACATGCATCCTGTCGATGCCATTGATATCGTGCATTTTCGCAAGTCATGGCAAGAGTCCACAAGGTCACCAGGCTATGTCTGTCCGTGTGCCAGTTGAACCATCTCCGAGTACTGCGATTCTGCAGTTGTTTCCATCGCAGGGTGAATGGCGCGATGGTGATTATTTTTTGCTTCCCGGAAACCGATTTGTTGAACTCGTGGACGGATTCGTCGAGGTTCTGCCAATGCCATCGCTGCAGCATCAGTTCCTTGCCCGGCTGCTCTTTCTGGCACTGCACGAATACTGTGAGCCACGACAGGCCGGTATTGTGATGACTGCGCCGACTCGAGTTCGGGTTGCAGACCGCCATTTTCGCGAGCCCAATGTTCTGTTCGTCGCCACTCAAAATCTCAAGCGTCGGCAGGTACAGTTCTGGGAGACGGCTGACTTGGTTATTGAGATTTTAAGTCCTGATGACCCTGACCGTGATCTTGTCGACAAACGACGTGACTACGCATTGGCCGGGATTCCCGAGTACTGGATTGTGGATCCGCGAGATCAAAGTCTCCATGTGTTGTTTCTGGAATCTGCGGAGTATGTCGATGCCGGTGCACAACCGGTTGCGGTGTCGCGAATACTTCTGGAGCTGAAAGTCGACGTCGCTGAGCTGTTTCGCAAAGCGTCCGCGTTGTAGCGATGTCCTCGTTCCGAGGCTCCAGCCTCGGAACGCACTGCATGCAAGGCTCCTGCCTTGCGGACGTGGAGGCCGGAGCCTCCTGGCAGTGCGGTCCAGGGCTGGAGCCCTGGAACGAGTTAGACGAGTAAGATCCAGCTTCACCGGTCTTTCAGGTACTCCTTCGCCAGCCGTTCCCCCAGCCAGATGATGCCAGCCGCGTCAATGACGAGTTGCTCCCGCTGAGGCGGCAGGTCGGTGAGTTCGATGTGACGGATGTTTGCATCACCGGCTGTGGCTTGAGCGACGTTGGCCATCACATCAACGCGGTTGACACTTTCGTCATCGGTCGGAGGCTGCTGGCTGATGTACCACTTCAGGTCAGGCTGCTGGAGATCGCGACGAACGGCTGTGACCAGAGACACGATTCGATCGGCCGCTCGTTTGCGAAATGGTTCCCATGACATGTCGTTCTCGCTGACATGATAGAAGATGCCGGCCAGATCTACCTCGTGGCCTTTGTCTTTCAGCTGCTGCACGGAATCACGAACAAACTGAAGGAAGTCCGGATAAAGGTTCCTCGACTTCGCTTCGCTGCCTTCCGGTGTCCAGTCGATGATCTGCGACCCACTGTGGGTGAACTTGGCGATGGCAATATTCTCGACGCCCGACTCTTTGAGAGTCGCTCCAAAGCTGAGTTCCGGGCCGAAAGTGTCGTAGAAACCGAACGGTCCCAGCGGCTCCCAGTAGCGGAACGCGCCAAGCGTTTCGGCCGCCCCGGATGTCTTGTATCCACCACCCAAACTATAACGACAAGCAATCGAAGGATCGTCGTTCAGCAGTTGCACCTTTCCGTCGAGCTTCGCAAGATCCTGCGTGAAGGCCCGCTCGCCTTCCATGTTGCGGTGACCCGCCAGCACAAAGAGCTTCACTCGAGATCCCGCAGCATACGGCCAAACTGGCAAAACGCGGAGCGTGGGATTCCATTCGCCGATCGACTTTAAATATGCCTCGGCATAGTTCACACCGTGTTCCAGCTGGCCCAGTGTTCCATAGTGATAATGCAGACCGGCACCACCGCCGATCTCCACGCCAATATGCGATGTCGGTACATAGTCGGTCAGCGGATCAGCCTCCGTCACTTCCCTCTGGCCAAGACTGATCGCATACATTCTGGGACGAAGATCCATGCCCCAGATCGTCTTGGTACACAGTTCGCCGATATAGAATCGCAGATCGGGAGCATTGAGATCACGTCGCCAGCAGACCAGAAAGTTCTTCAGATTCCGGCCGTAGTTCGCCATGTAATCTGCTTCGAACATATCGTTTTCACCCTGATGCCACATGAAGCCTTCCAGCCGCCACTGGACACCCTGCTGTTCCAAAAGAGCCAGCGACGACCGTATCTGCTCCAGCGCCAGCGGGTACATTTTGAAACCCGAAGGCTCGTCCGGATTCCAGTCGCCTCCTAGATGAGTTCCCCCAGCTGCAATCTTGATGATCGCAATCGGCGTCTTCACATGCCGAGTCACCTCGCGAGCAAAACTCAGCTCCGGGCCGACGACATTGTCCACAGGCTGCAGATCCACCCAGCCATTCGAAGTCAGTTTGTCTTCTCGACCGATGCAGTACGAGAAGCGAATATTCGGCTGATGTTTTTCGAGGCCCACAAAGGGAGGAAACTCGACAATGTCTTCAACCTTTGAATCTGAACCAACCATATTCGACTGGCCAGCAAAAATGAAGACTCGAACAGTCGTGGCGTCCTCGTCGGCATTCACAAAGCCACAGTGGGCTAGAAGCCAAACAACCAGAAGTAATATAGAAATTCGTTGCATTGGAAGTCTCGGCAGCGGAAGTCACAGGATGAAGCCAATCCAGGTGAAACAGTTTCTCATCAATGCATTCTGCCGCCAACTGAGCCGCAAGGCACGTCAGTCCCTGACAATGTCACCGAGAGACTAAAAATTACGTGCCATCCTCGTTCCGGCTGCGGCGGTGTGTTGGTGTCTCGGATTCATGCCCGCCAGAGGAATTCAATTTCGCACTTTGGTCGAAGTCAGCCATGCGGTTGACCAGGATTGTTCTCAAAGTTGGACGGTGGCACGTGTGTGGGTCTATCATGCGAATTCCTGAGTCTCGGCGATTGCAAATGCGGCCCACCATTTCACGGTCGGTTTTTCGGACGCTGCGACACTCTGGCCTCGAAACACAAATCGGACTGTTGGCCAAAACTCCGTCGGGAATATTTTTATTCTATTACTGGTCATTTTCACCGCCGCCGTGCGACATAAGTGTTGACGATGCGGCGATTCGGCAATTGCTGTCACTAATTGTGTTATTCAACCAACGAGAGATCGGCGTGAGCGAGGACTGGAAAAAAATTATTCGACAGCAAGGCCCAAGCGTCTATCGGATCGCGCGGCGGATTCTTGGGAATGCCGATGACGCGGACGAAGTCGTGCAGGATGTGTTTCTGCAATCGCATCAGTACGAGTCACAAAACGACGTCTCCAATGGAGCTGGATTGCTGAAGCGACTGGCAGTGTGCCGTTCGTTGGATCGATTGCGGCGACGACGCGTGCACACTTGCCTGAATGATGTTGCGATCGTCGATTGTCAACAAAATCCATCAGACATCGCGATCGGCAATGAACTCGAATCGCGATTGCGGGACGCGATCGGAAAATTGCCGCCGCGCGAGGCGGAAGTCTTTTGCCTGCGTCCAACAGAACTTCGATAGACGGACCATAACAGAACCAGATGGCAGCGAACGTTACAAGATTGTGCCGGGAAGGCCAATTGCTTCCGGGCTTGATGCCGAGCAATGGGTACCGTCGTTCTGTACGCTCACGCCGGACTACGCTGGTCGTCCGCCACTGGGAATCCCGAGCGAACGCATGGAGGCAATTGTTGAGACCGATCCAGGTGACGGACCTGAAGGGACAGTGTTGCTGCGAGTTGTGCCCACTGGTCGTCGGGTCTCCTCGATGAACCCGGATGCGAACAAACGACCTGCCATGCCTGGTGGGTGGAAGTTTTGGATAGACCCAGCTCGTGAGTACCTCGTGATGCGGTGGGACATGCAGAGCAGTTCACACATTGTGGAGACTGTCGCACAATCGCCCAAAGGTCATTGGTATCCGACTCTAGTCCGCAGAAAATCGTCAAATCCGGCAATCAAAGACACGTTTATGGACTTTTACGTTGAGTTCGATGTGGAAATTCCAGACGCGTTGTTTGATCTGAAAAAGCCGCTACCCGTTGATGAGTTGCTCCGGGGGAATTCTCGGTAGACTAAAACGGCTGAACGAATCGGGCAATCGAAACGGTGTTTTGAAATCGTCGATACCGCGATGCTAGGAAACAGAAATGGGTTCTTGATTAGCATGAACAAAGTGAAACACTACTCAACAACACTGATATTCGCGGGCTTCATTTTGGCGAGCCTGTTCGTGGGCTGGTTCCTTCCGGGGTTCTACGCGTGGACTGATTCGGACCAATGCCGTCCGTCGCCGCTGCTGTGGCAGGTACCGTTGTCGTCAGCAATTGTGGGTATGGTGTTCTGCGCGAGTCTGCCGTGGTTGCCGATCCTGAGCGACAATACGAACGCTGAGACGGAAGTTTTCGTGCGATATCGCCCTCGCGCGTTGCTGTTCGTCACCATCGGCGTCGCATTCACGATGGCTGTGATTGTGAAGTCCCCGCTCGTCGGCGGTGGAATCGTCACCGTCTGCATGGTCGCGTATTTTATCCGATTCTGGCGGCGGTATCCGCATCATCGACTGGCTGCATCGTCGCTCGTCGCGTGCATGATTCTCCCGTATGTCTGGGTCGTTGAATACAAAGAACTCGGCCAGATTCTTCCATCGGTCATTGCGTTGATCGTAGTCTTGCCGACTTTCTCTTTATCGATCTGGATTAACTCTTTCGCTGGAATTCCATATCGAGAATCGCCCGGTGTGGCGTTCCTGGTGACAGCACTCGAGTTGGCCGCTGGGCTGTGGTTGATTCGGCTTGGACCCAAACGAACGATCGCCTACTTGATCCTGGTATTACTCGTCTCCGCAATGGGTTCGCTGATTTTCTATCAAGGCGTCAGGGCTTGAATGCGAAACTCAAGCGATAATCGCGAAAGACACAAAAAAGGTGAAAGCCCAAGGCATTGCCCTGAGTTTTATGCGGCGACACCGATTTCTATGAGCACCGACGGGCCGGAACATTGCAGTTCGGTGCTTGATCAACTGGTTCTTATCCACCTGAAATGGCATCCCGTTCCGCTACAGCGTTGGGTTTGTTGTCACTCACTTGAGAATCGCATGCTTCAGTGTTTCCATCGTAGCCATTCTTTGCGAGGGCTCCTTGGACATACAGGTCATGATCAGCTCAATCAATGACGACGACAGGCCACTATCATTTGGAATGGATGCTGGTGGGCGGGACGAGAGGATTTGACTGAGCACTTCGGGTGCGTTGCGGCCGGTGAACGGTGGGCGATGAGTTGCCAGGAAGTAAAGAAGTGCTCCAAGGCTGTAAACGTCGGTGCGTTCGGAGATCGTGCCGAAGGCGGAGGAAACCTGTTCGGGAGCGAGAAAACCGAGTGTACCGCCTCGAGTCGTACTGACTTCGCCGACAGATTGGCTCAACCCGAAATCCGTCAGCACGAAATCGTGCGGATTCCGACGCAGAACATTTCCCGGAGCAATATCTCCGTGAAGAACTCCGGCGCGATGAAGAGCGACAAGGGCGTCACATATCTGAAGTCCGCATGTGATAATCTCCGTGGGATCAAACGAGGGACCTCGAACCCATTCGCCAACATCCGAGCCTTCGACATATTCCATGATCAGAAACGGAGCACCGGACGGAGCAAGCCCCCATCCGTCGTGGCGAATGATTTGCGGATGTGAGATGGTCGATGCTTTGCGAGTTTCTTCAATCAGTGCATCTGCGGCTGCTTTATGATGCCAGAACCGTTTACTGAGATACTTCACCGCGACAATCCGGCCGTCCTGCTTCAGACGGGCACGATAGACTCGCCCAAAGCCACCCTGCCCGATCAGCTTTTCGATCACCACGTCCTGATAATGGAATGACGGCACCAGATTCGAACGGAAGGAGTTGCTGTCTGAAGCAGAGGGTTCGGATTTCGCTGCGTGCGAGAGTACTTCGGCCGAACGAGCTGGATGCGCCGGAAGCTCGGCCCGAGCAGCGGGACGGCGCGGTGCTGACGACGAAGCCTCCTGCGCGAGCGATCCTGAATCAGACTGCAGCAGACGAAAGTATTCCGCCAGCTGAGTTCGAATTCGCTGCATGGCTCGCCGGACGGAGCGCTCGGAGCATTTCACCTCGATGGCGATCGCCTCCAGTTCTTCACCCTGAAGTCGCAGGGTCAGAATTTCGCGATCCACCGAATCAAGCCGCATCATCAGTGTTTCGATATCCTGCGTGAGTTGAGCAGCGTGTTCAGGAGTTGGCTCGGAGCTCGCAATTTCCTGCCAGGCATCTGCGGATTCGAAAGAGATCTCCTGTTCGATGCTGCGGCATTCGGCTTGATGACGCTGAGCCTGTCGCTGCAGTTTGCGGATGGCCAGAGTAACCAGAAGAGGCCAGAGGTTGTCATCATGCGGCACATGAAGGCGACTGTGACGAGCAGCAACAAAAAAACTGCGCCAAGCCGAGAGCACTACGTCTTCCGCATCGATTCTTCGTGACAGTTTTTGAGACAGTCGACTGCGAGCCAATGCTGTCAGACGCGTCATATAGCGGTCGACCAGAATCTGCGAGGCTCGTTGATCGCCCTGCTTCCAGAGCTGGAGCAGGTCGGTATTCGAACGGTCTTCTATCGCCATTTTGAGGATGCCCGAAAATTTCCGGAATTCTTGTCCGGTGAATCATAGGGCTTTGCATTCACATTCTGTCAGGGTGTTTCAGTCTTTCTCGCTGAACGGTATCTCTCTTCTTTCAAAAGGAAAAAACCATGGCGATGGTCGTTACCGAACCGTGTTTCGGATGCAAGTATACGGATTGTGTCGTCGTCTGCCCGGTGGACTGTTTTCGGGAAGGCGAATCGATCCTGTTTATCGATCCTGAAGAATGCATCGACTGTGGTGCGTGTGTCCCTGAGTGCCCGGTCTCAGCGATTTTCTACGAAGATGACGTGCCACTACAATGGAAAGATTACATCGCACTGAACCGTGAAATGGCGCCGTTGTGTCCGCCAATTACGGAGAAGAAAGTGCCGTTGTGCGGATGAAAGCATGAAAGATCGAGTTCTTTCGTAGTTCCCGAGCGATCGCTCAAACGACCCCGGGTCGGTTGAGTCGCAGGGTTGCATTCGGCTGCGGCGGCCTTGTGCCAGCGAACCGCGAGTTTGGGAACTACGCGTTTTCAATTCTCCGTTGCCGTCATCATTTCGAACTCTTCTTCCGAAATTTTATCGTTGTTGTTCGCATCCATTTTACGGAAGCGGGTTTCCACGGAGTCCTTGTTCTTCGCGGCGGCGGTAGCGGCGGTAGCGAGAAATTCGGCCTGGTCAATGACGCCGTCGTGGTTTTGGTCGCGGGTTTGGAATCGGGATGATGTCTGCTTCTGAACACTCTTTTTGCCGCCGGGCTTTTGGCCATAGGGCTGATCGTTCTTTGCATCAGAGCCCTGTGCGACAGAACGAGGTGTCATGCCGGGATTGGGTTTGGGTTCGGGCATTGACGCGAGAATATCTGCGAAACGTTTGCGGGCATTGACGACTTCCGGATCGGTGGAGTTCGTCACATCCGTGTAGCCTGAGCCATCTCGACTTTCGCCACAATCGAAGAAGCGTTCACCTTTGCCAGCCTTTGCAATCTCTATTAGCCAGCGGGAGTTTCGAAGGACACGGCCGTCGTCGAGATGGCTGTAGATCCAGTCACGATGAAATTCCTTTTCGCCGCGAAGAACAGGGCCGAGGCTGTGACCATCAAACGGAATGTCCTTCGGCAGCTCCGCTCCGGAAACATCGGCCAGAGTTACCATGATATCTGTCAGATCACCCAAGGCTCGCGAGACAACTCCGTGCTGAACTCTGGGACCGCGAATGATGCAGGGGACTCGGGCGCCGAGTTCCGTCGTTGTTCCTTTGCCATCGCTGCCCGTTCCGTTATCACCAACGAAAATCACAAGAGTATTTTCATCGAGCCCTTCCACTTTGAGACCGGCAAACAATTGGCCCATGAGATGGTCAAGGTATTCGAGGTTCGACTTGAATCCTGCTGGCCAGCGTTGGCCCGGATTGTTCGGATCGGGCGTCTCCAGATGCGGGCCATGAGTCAGCACGGACGTGTAATATACAAAGAACGGTTTTGTTTTGTTTCGCTTCGCAAAATCCAACACAAAATCATTGAACATGTTCGGGCCGTAATCATCGGGAGTCGTCGGCAGATATTCGCCGTTTCGAATCAGGCTGGGATGCCAAAAGCGGCTTGCCTTTCCTCCGTTTTCTTTTCCCGGATGTTTCACGCCTTCGGGCAGATTGTGATCGTAGGCCCACATCAGGTATTCATCGAAACCTGCGTCGCGCACGAGCGTGGGCAATTTTCCGCTGAGCTGCCACTTGCCAACCTGAGCCGTCGCGTAGCCTTTGGATTTCATCAAATCGGCATGAGTGAAATGATTGCCGATGTCGGCCCTGAGTGAATTCCCCGGCGGCTTGAAGGCCGGATCCTGCATGCCCAGAAACCCGTTGTGAAACCCGTATTGCCCTGTCATCAGACAGACTCGGGTCGGCGTACACAGTGGCATGGCGTAAAACGTTTCGAATCGCACGCCTTCTGATGCCATGCGATCAAGATTCGGAGTTTTATGTTTCGTATTGCCGTAACAAGACAGCTCTTTTGCGCCCAGGTCATCGGCCAGAATCAGGATCACGTTCGGCGGTTGCACGGCTCCGTGAAGAAAGACGGATGGCATGGCCAGGTGCAACGCCAAAAGAAACAGCCTCATCGAAAACTTTCTGCGTGGCGGAAAACAGGCATTGCCAGCATCGTTAGCTAACTTTTCTTTCGAGAACTTGTAGCTGTTGAGTCAGCGGAGCGACTATCGTGAGTGGCTTCTTTGGGATTGGTCAGGCAAACTGATTCAAGGGCAAGGCTCATTTCAGGAGTTGCGAGCCCGAAGTTGTTGGTGCAACTGGTCTGCCAGATTGTTCAATTGAGCCATATCCCAGCCGGCAAATTCCTCAGCGGTGAACACACGCAGCCCCAGAAGCTCCTGCATCAAGGTAATGCGACCTGTCTGCTGGCCTCGTGCTTCGCCGATCTCAACGCCTTCCAGTCGACCTTCCTTCATGGCTTCCTGCTGGGCGTGAAGCATGCGGGCGACCTCATTGCGATGGAACTTCAACCGAGCATTGTACAGCAACATTTGTTCGGGAGTTTTTGAGATCATTTCAAAGGACTCCGGCGGCTTCTGAGATTTCTTCATCGGGAGACAGACGGCGAACTTCTTCCGGCGTGAGCTTATCGGCATTCAATAAGAAGTAAGCCCAGCGTTCCGCTGGCGTTGCATGGTACACATTCTCGGCAGCGGCCTGAAGATGATTCAACTGAAAAAGATGGATTTGCAAATCGTCCGTCAGCGTCCGATTGGACGAGACTTCTCGCAGGCGAAAATCAAGGTGCAGCGCAGGAGGTTCAGCAATCAAGGCCTGCGCGAGCACACAAATGCTGATCGCCGGGTGGAGTTCCTGATACTGATTTCCTTCATTCAACTGACTGACGTACAGACTGGAAACGTAGTACGCCAGACGCTGCGACATCCCAGCTGGCAACGAGGTCTGCATTTCAATATTCAGCAATCGGCCGTGGAAGGGAATCGCCTCGAAAGACATTCGGATTCCTGCTGCAGGAGACCGGCCAATTCGAGGTCGTCCGGTTGCGACATCATGGAATCAACAACCTGCCAACGCTCTGGAAGCGGTGAGCCGGACGCGGTCCAGTCAGGAGTGACGGCCAGGATCGCTCACACCGGGCTCAGCATTCACCACAGGCTTTGGTTCCCCGAACAGCAGGCTGCCAAGTCGTTCCAGCACGAAGTAAAAGACCGGCGTCAGAAAGATACCGAAGACCGTCACGCCCAGCATCCCGGAAAACACGGCGATGCCCAGCGTTCTTCGCATTTCGGCCCCTGCCCCGTGAGCGATTGCCAAGGGAACCACTCCCAGAATGAAGGCGAACGAAGTCATCAGAATGGGCCGCAATCGCATCCGGCAAGCTTCTACAGTGGCGTCGAATGCGGACGCACCGGCAGTCCGCTTTTCTTTGGCAAACTCCACAATCAGAATCGCGTTCTTGCTGGCGAGTCCCACCAGAACAACCAAGCCGGTCTGCACGAAAATGTTAATGTCCAGACCAGCCCACGCAACGCCGATGACCGAACACAGCAGACACATTGGCACCACCAGAATCACAGCAAACGGCAATCGCAGACTTTCATACTGAGCGGCCAGCAGCAGATAAACAAGGACCACGGCGAGCGCAAACACAACCATCGCTGTGTTGCCGGCTCGAATCTGAAGCAGCGTCAGTTCGGTCCAGAGCGAAGTCATCCCAGCCGGCAGTTCCTTCATCGCCAGATCGTCCTGCAGATTGACCTGCCAGGTGCGCCCGAACTGGTTGAAGTCGTTTGTGTAAAATCCACCCAGATAAACCTGAAGCGTCTGGAAGACATCGCTTAAAGCCACACCCATGGATTTGCATTTCTCATGATCAATTTCCACAAACATTTGCGGCGTGTTGGCTCGAAACGCATTAAACAGCCCGGTCAGTCCGGGTCGCTGATTTCCCTGCGCAGCAAAGTTATCCGCCGCATCCTGCAGACCTCCGAAACCCGCGCCGGACCGATCCTGGATCATGACCTTGAAGCCGCCCGCATTCCCCAGTCCATCGACGGCTGGTGGTCCAAAGACGGCAACGGCTGCGTCCTGAGTACTGCGAAATGTGGCAGCCCGCAGTTGCTGAGCAATCGCGTCTCGCAGAGCTTTGAAGACTTCGTGGATCGATTCGTCAATGAACGGAGTCGTGTCGTACACAATCCCATAGTCCAACACCATCCGGGAATGAGAGCTTCAGTTCTTCCATGCGTTCACGAATTTTGTCGGCGGTTGCCAGAGCATTCGATCCGGGCTGCTGATAAATCGACAATCCGACGGACGGCTTTCCATCCAGATAGCAACGCGTGTCCTGATTCTTCGCACCCAGATCGATGCCTCCCAGTTGAACACCGGACGCATCCATGCGCTGTTCGCTGATCAGATCACGCAGGCGGACAATCTCGCCTTCAAACCTGGAGCGGACAATAATCTCTCCGAATTGCTTCTGATCCTGAAGTCGTCGCAGAGTACTCAACGTGTATTGAAACGCCTGACCATTCGGCACCGAGGGCCGACCGAGCGATCCTCCGGCCACCTGCACGTTCTGTTCACGCAGAGAATTCACCACATCACCGGCCGTCAGCCCGCGAGCAGCAATCTTCTCCGGGTCCAGCCAGACTCGCATGCTGTAGTCCTGCTGGCCAAACATGCTGATGTCACCCACGCCTGACTGCTGGGCCAGTTCGTCACGAAGGTTGATCGTCGCATAGTTGCTCAGCTTCAACTGATCGTAAGAATTGTCCGGCGAGAACAGATTGACCACCAGCAAAATACTGGGCGAACGTTTCTTAACGCTCACGCCTGTCTGCTTAACAACATCCGGCAGTGATGGCAAAGCCAGGTTGACTCGGTTCTGCACAAGCACCTGAACGATCGGCAGCGTGGTTACGGCGATCGCACCGGCGATCATGATCACGACTGACAGGACAGCAGCAAAGATCGGACGATCAATGAAGAATTTGGAGAGCGCTGACACAGAAGGCCTCGAGTAAGAATTGATGGTCCGTGAAGCGAAAGCGGAATCGTGAAACAATCGGCTGGAGGGTAAAGTGCTTGTTGCCAGCGAACGTGCTTTGGCGTACTGAATTCATTGATTGCGGTCGCCTGCGGCTTGCCGTTAAACGATTTATTGATCGGCCGCTTTGGCAGCGACTTCGATTCCCGACCGAACTCGCTGAATCCCTCGCACAACGATCTGCTCGTCCGCCTCGAGTGACCGTGATGCGGACTCGCCAGCAGCTTTCACTGCCACAATTTCCCGCAGGTCACCATCCAGCAGTCCAACCTCCGCACTCAGGCGCATCGCTTTGTTTTCGGCATTCACCACAAACAGATACCGACTTCCCTGATCCGAGCCCAATGCCGCTTCCGGAACCATCAGCGCTGTACGTGGTCGGCCGATCGGAATTCGAATTTGGGCGAACATTCCCGGCGTCAGCACACGCCCGCCAGTTTCCGGTTTAGGGTTCGGGAGATCGGCTTTGATCACGATCGTGCCCGTCTTTGAATCCACCTGATTGTTGATGAACTGCACAGTGCCTTTCAAAGGATAGTCCTGTTTATGGATCGGCAGGCCCACTTCCACAGGTATGACGTTCTCTCCCGGAGACTCCAGCTTTCCATCACGAATCGCCTGCTGCAGCCGCAGCAGGGTGTTCTCATCCATGTCAAAGACAGCCGATACCGGATCGACAGCCACGATTGTGGACAACAGTGTGGAATTGAAGGCACCGGACGGGCCACCAGTGACAAAATTTCCTTCGTCCACCAGACGGTCGCCAATCTTTCCGGAGATCGAGGCTCTGAGCTGACAATATCCCAGATTGATCTCGGCTGTCTTCTGATTGGCCTTTGCCACATCGAGCGATGCTGCTGCCTCCGCCGTCTCACCGGCTGCCGTCTGCAGTTCTTCTTCTGATGAGGCCGCTTTGGCACGAAGGGCTTCGATACGTTTGAACGTGCCTTCCAGGCGAGTCAGCTTTGCCTGCGACTGAGCGACTGCGGCCGTGGTGTGACTGCGGCCGTGGTGCGACTCAGATCTGTTTCCAATGGCACCGGATCAATTTCAACGAGAAGGTCGTCCTTCGCCACTTCTGTTCCCGGCTGAAAGTGGACCTTCACAAGGTATCCACTGACCCGAGCTCGCACTTCAATCTGTTCTTTGGGATTGATCCGGCCAGTGAATTTTTCATAGTCCACCAGTTCACGACTCACCGGAGTCGCGACCGTGACTTCCGGAATCACGCTCTGTGGCACCACAGTTTCCGCCGACTGGTATCCAGACTGCAACAATGTCAGCGCAGAAAAATCCGCGAAGAAAAACATGGAATGAGCCAGCCAAATTTTTGTGTACTCATCAACTCTGACCCCGGTCGTGCCTGAAGAAACCAACGCTACCCTGCCCTGCCCGATGCAAGCTGATCACCTGCATCTGCAACCCGCGAACGAAGTGGACGCCTGCATTCTGTCCAGGTCCGGCAATCCAGCCCGGGCTTGAACAACATTTCTTCCAGGGGGAACCTGCAATCAGGAGCGTCTCACTGCCGCGAATCGTACCCAGGAATCATCAGGTGGCGAATCAACAGCCGAGGCTGATCACCCGGATTTCCATCCTCAGCAAAAACATCGTCGACCGAACATCGCCGATCGATATCCTGGAGGAAAGGCGGCCTGTGGCAAGCATGGGGGAATTGGCCCAACCAGTGACCGCGATTGAATTTAGAAAAAGATTTATGGGCGGGACCTGTATCAGTTCCGTTCGGGTCAGTCACGTTATCGCAGACCGGCTTCGCGGGTGACTGGCGGGAGAAGCGATTCAAGGAAACTGGGACACTCTGAGTCATCAGCTCTCTTCAGCTTTGCGGTTGCGGAAGTGATGGCTCCGCGGCGGACGTTGAGTCGGCCGGGTCGCTGGAGAATTCTCGATGCAGCAGAGTCAGAATCGATTGTAGAAAGGCGACGACGATTGGCCCAACGAAGACTCCTGTCGGACCAAGTGTCTGGATTCCACCGAGGACGCCTACCAGAGCAGCCAGGGGATGCAACGACGCCTTTTCAACGAGGATCCATGGCCGAATCACGTTGTCGACCGTTGAGATGATGATCAATCCGTAAATTGCAAGGCCGGTCCCGGCCATCATCCGGCCTTCGGCGAAGATCAGCCAGACACTGACTGGAAGCCAGATCAGCGACGCACCCACAAATGGTACCATGGCAAACACGGCGGTTGCAGCAACGAGCAGGAAGATGGAATCCATGCCAACGAACCAGAACGCAAGTCCTGCCAGCGCCGCCTGAGCCAAAGCCGATGCGATGCTTCCTGCGACCACGGCTCGGACAAGCGTTTCAAATTCGGACAGCAGTTGTTGCTCGTACTTGTCTTCCACCGGCGACAGCATTCTCAGAGCTCGTACAATCTCCGGGCCGTCGGCAAACCAGAAGAACAGTGCCATCACAAAAATCATCAAGCTGAATGCCGCTCGCGCTGCAAGCACAGTCAGACCGCCACTGATACTGGCCAGCCGAACGGTTGTCACCGAAAACAAACTGCTGGTCAATCGCTGCAGATCCGATCGATCCGGATAAGACAGTTCTTTAATCGTGAGCCGCCATTGGCCGCCCGCCAGAATCACCTTGTACTGTTGAAACGACTCCATCGCTGACTCCAGCGACTTCAGATGGGCGAGTGTTCCCGGAATGCAGCTGTTTGCTCTTTTGAAAGCCTCCAGCACATCCTCTGCAGATGGAACAGGATGGCCCGGCATGCGATCGGGAATGCTGTCATGCATGGCCTGGAACTCAGCCGCGATCCGGCTCATTGCAGAGGGATCTCCAACGGATGAGGCACCTTCTGCTGCGATCGCTCGAAGTTGCTTCAGCGACGTCTCGATGAACCGGCATTCTTCAACAAAAGGAAAGTTCAGATCAAGTCGTGTTCGAAGTCGATTGACTCGAACCGTCAGAGCTTCGTCATTCAGGGAGTTCGCCAGTTGCATCGCTTCCGTACCGGCAATACTCACCACCGTCAGCAGAGGAATCAGAATCGCCAGAAGAACTCCCATCGTCATCAACACAGCGGCCAGATAACGCCGGTTGCCACACCACGCTGTGGCCTTGATCTGCAATGGCCTCAGAAGCAGTACGGTGACGACAGCCAGAAATAACGGTAACAGAAACACTGACACGACCTGATAAAACAACACCAGCAGAATGCTGGTCGCCAATACCAGGACTCCAAATGAGATCAGTCGCGCCATAAGTTCAATTTTCTGTTCCAGTCGGACTTTCGATGAGGCGTGTTGTTAGACCACTGAGATGCGGATATCGAATGAGATGCGGATATCGAACTTTGAAATCCGACGATGCGACACGAAGCTGCTCTGCTAATCGATCCGGCTGATTCTCATAATGCAGCAACGGATGACGCTGTTTCGGATTGAAAGACAATTGGGCACGAGCCATATGTTGACTTCCTGGCAAAGGTGCCCCGCAGTCTATTGAGGGTTTTCATCATTCGCGGGAAAGTACCGTCCGGCTCACGGATCAATGCCTTTCTGCTCACGGACGACCATGATGGAGCATGGGAGTTCGCGAAGAACACGGCGTGTCGTACTTCCGAGCAATGTTCGAACCAGCCCGGTGCGCCCTGTGGCTCCCATGACAATCAGGTCTGCCGAAACTTTCTTCGCGATCACCGGAATTTGTTCATGCGCAACACCGCGTTCGAGTTCCTGAGTCCATGAGACGCCGTCAATGTCGATCGCAGCAAGAAACTCATCCAGCCCTTCAGCCCACTGCGCTTCGTACTCCGCCTTCGCGTCTTTGAACTGACCGACCTCCGCTGCTGCAGTGAGCCAGCTGACCTCCGGAATGATACTCAGAACAATCAGCCGAGCGTTTGCACCACGAGCCAGCCGGATCGCTTCTTCCAGACCAAACCGTGAAGGACGGGAATGGTCGACCGGGCACAGAATCGTCTTCAACTCAGCGAATTGACGTTTAGGCTGAACAATCAGAACCGACTGCGGCGCAGACTCCATGACAGCCAGCGCTGTCATGCCAGGTCCTCCTCGCAGTTCCACATCGCCAGCGCCCAGAGCAATCAAAGAAGAGCCCAGAGTTTGTGCAGCATCAAGAATCTCTTCAACGACGCTTCCTGTCTTCAGCATGCATGTGCCGCATTGAACCTGAGCATTCACCAGCAATTGCTGAACATCTTCGGACCTTTCAGACGCGCGCTGCCGATGATGCCTGTAAAACGTTTCCTCAAGGAATGGGTGACTGAATTTCCATTGCATTTCGATCACATGCAACAGCGTCACAGGCGCCTGACGGGCCCGAGCAACCTGAGCAACTATTGTGGCATCTCGGTCCTGATCTTCGCGAAGTTCTGATGCATAAAGAACAGGCGACTCAAATTCCGGTGACGTGTGATTCATTTTCAATTTCCCTTATTCTGAAGAAGACAAGACGGTTTTGCATGACGTCATGACCATCCTCAGGTCATCAAGGCGAAAGCGAAGATTTGCTGGGTCATCGGAATCGTCATTACACTCAACTGCAGGATGAATGACATCGCGACCGCATAGAAGAGCCGTGGTTTGGGGAAAACCTTCCGTTGCGGCATCGTTTGAGAATGTCTTCGACAATCCGCCACAAAGAGTAGCTGCGAAAACTGATCCAGCCGGAGATCTTATTTCAGGACGGAGTCCTTAGCCATCAACGGCCTGCCTGGGTTTATCGACTTTCCTGCGATAGGAAAAGCACATCCCAGGCACAGGGAAAATCGAACGAGGTCGGGGAAAAATTCTATGGCCGTGCCGAAACTCATTTCGCATGCAAGAGTCTCACAATTGTTGTTCGCACTCAACTGGTTCACTCAGCGGCTGAGGCTTTTTGCTTCTTCAGGAGTTCCTCGATTCGCTTGTTCACAATGTCCGTGCGGCGTTGTTGGCGTTGGTCGAGCCATTCGGTGGATTTGCTGAGCAGACTCTGGAGGCGTTCGATTTCTGTTCGACGAGTTGTTTGTGAGTCATCGAATTCGTTTTCCAGATGTTCCTGCAGCAGCTTTTTCAATTCGGCTTGATCAGCATCTTTTCCAGCCGTTTGCAACCTGCGTTGGATCATCGCAGTGGCTTCGTCGGCATCAGATTTCTCGGGTACATCGGGACTGAAAACGGGGTCACGGAGTTCGCCGTTTGATGTCGTTGGCTGTTGATATGGGCCGTGACCGTGAGCTGCACCACGCATCGCCGCTGGAGCTGGTAGAAACTGGGGATCGTTCTTTGGAATGTCTGATGGACCCTGGGCGCGAGCGGGTACCAGACGTTTAAACGTTTTCCCATCCGGCGTGGCAATAATCTTTTCCAAGTAGTGGAGTTCTGTGCCTGGCGGAAGTGCTCCACCGGCAAACGGGTTCTGCGAGACTGGGGTTGGTCTCGAGAGTCCGATCCGCGTTTGCTCAGCAGTGAAATCGGCTAGAGGAATGGCGGCCTCTATCAGAGTTCCAACGTCTGTTGTCTCGTTCGCTGTCACAGGCAGCATCCACAGAGATTCGACGCCATCGATTGGTTTGTGATCTTCCGGCACCAGCCGGCGGGCGATGAAGGCCCGCGTCGACGGTTCTCTGTGACTCGTATGCATCTGCGTGAGTCGATGAAGAAGGTATTTGCCGACGGGAACCATGTCAGCAGTGAATTCTCCGTTGCGACCAACCATCATGCCGCTCCCTCCGATCGTCTGTTGTCGTGTGGCGAATCCTTCGGGCGAGGCATCAAACTTCAATAACTGCTCAATTTCAAAAGTAACGATCGTGGGCGGAACAACATTGACGGTGGACTCCGGTGCGATGAAAATGTGGATGTCCTGGCCGTCTGTGTTTGACCAGTCTAACTGCTCCGAATCGCTGGCATAGCGGCCTTTGATAGAACCAAATTCCGGCAGTCGGAACTCAGCTTCTGCACCGCTCTTTGTTTTCAGCAGAGCCAATATCTGCATCGGGTTCGGACGGTCCGGAAAGCCCTGTTTCCAATGCTCCAGGACATCAGTGGCGACCAGCATGATCGTTGCTTCGCCCGGCGGAACGTTGATTGTCTGATCCGTGATTTCCACAACCTTCATCCAACAGGCGCAGGGGTCAATCCGCCAGTCAATCGGCGGTACAGGCGATGCTTGATTGAATGCGTCGTCAACACCAGCGGCGACGAGGAAAGGATCGTTTGGACTCGATGCGGCGGCTGAATGCAGCTTTCTGGCAACCGGACCGGCGAAGTCGTTGGTCCAGTTCAGCACGATGCGGTAGCGATCGCGCAGAGCTTCCGGAACCGTGGCAACGTTCAGTTTGAGCTTTGCCCATGGACGCAGAGTGGCTTCTTTGCGGTAGGCTTCCTTCGGAATGAACGCGAAGCCGTTGTCGTTTGATGCGACGATTGCTTCTGGCGTGGCATTGAACTTCACGACGTCGTTGTCGGCGGTTAACAACATCGCGGGAAAGAGTATAGTGCTTGGCGTTGCGGTTTCCCCCGGGGATAGAAGGTTCAGTCCTTCAGCTGCCGCATCAATCCGTGCCGGCGGCACCATGATCCCGATGGCCTTCACATTCATGGCCGGAGTGCCATCGGGATTCAGCAGGCGGATCTGCGTTTCGTCAGCATACGACGAGACCGTCATAAGCACGGCCGTGAGCAGGAACAGTGTTAGTTTCATGGGATTCCTTTTCGGTGGAAGTGGTGTAGAGAGTATTTTTCGCGCGGTAAGAATTGATGTGTTTTGGCGAGCGGGGGATGTCAATCCCCTGATTGTGATTTGCGCGCCCTTAGTGTGTTTCGCGTGCAGCATCAGGGGCCCGACGTCCCCCCGCTCGCCTTAAAGCAGATCACGCGAAGAGTAAGTTCTATCAAATTGTGCTTCAGGCCCGGAGGGCTGGCACACCCTTTGCCGGGGTCGTAAGGCCCCGGAATGTCGGGAGTGTTGATTTAGTGAGCCGCAAAGCGCTAGCTGCGGGTGCGTGCCGAAAACACCCGCGGCTAGCGCCTCGCGGCTCAGGTTGTGACGAAATCAACACCTCTGTCACGCCACCGGCAGAGGTTGTTTCAGCCCTTCCAGAGATCACTTACCACTATGGTAGAGCAATGTTCCGATCGTAGAGCGATAAACGACTCGCAATAACTTCAATCCGTCGGCAACACCTCCTGCAGTTTTTGCTCAACCTCTTTCAAAACAGGATCAAGCTGATCGTCCCAGGCATCGAGTTTCGATGGATCGAACGGAGACACATTCCGAGATTCGTCGATTGTTCGTTCGTCTTGTTCCACCGTCTCATCAGGAGGAGCCGCGGTGCTCGCAACTGCCGACTGTGCAGCAGCAGCAAGTGGTGCGGGAGAGATCTGATCGGGCTTTGATCCCGGCCTATTCATCGCAGCGAAGATGATCACGGCAGCGGTCACGATCGTAACCGAGGACAGAATCTGCAGGCGGGCACTCAATCGCTTCGGCAACGAAGCCACTGAATTTGGCAGAGGATGCAGCGTCGGCTGAGTCACATGCGCGAGGCATTGAGTGAGCAGCGCGGTGACTTCCTGAGCCGACTGATAACGATCGGCCGGCATTTTCACATGCAGTCGCTGCACGATTCGACAAAGCCATTCGGGGATCTCAGGATTGATCTCCCGGATCGCTCGTGGCTTTGTGTCCGTGATCAGACGCAAGACGCCGTACGGTGAATCCGCACGAAAGGGAACTCGACCGGTACACATCGTGTAAAGGACACTGCCAAGGCTGAACAGATCGCTGCGAGCATCCACTGCGTCTCCACGAGCCTGCTCGGGCGACATGTACTGCGGCGTTCCGGCGATTACGCCAGTGCGAGTCATCGACGCGTCGTCAACAGCTCGCGCGAGCCCGAAGTCGGTGATCACCAGCCGATCGACTCCGTGATCCAGCAGAATGTTGGCCGGCTTGATATCGCGGTGGACAAGCCCCTGTTCATGAGCGGCCGCGAGTCCTGCGGCCAGTTGGATCGAGATGCGCAGAATGTCGGCGACCGGCAGTGGCCCCTGAGAATCCAAACGCTTCTGCAGCGACGCTCCGCCGACATACGGCATGACCAGGTATGGCAACGACGCATCGGTGGAAACACCGTAGATTGCGATCACGTTGGGATGAAGGACGGCGGCCGCAGCTCGTGCCTCGCGAGAGAATCGTTGGCGTGCCGCGCCGCTGGTCGCGAGATGCGGAGCCATGACTTTAATGGCGACGATGCGATCCAATGGACGATCAAAGGCCTTCAGCACAATTCCCATGCCACCGGAACCAACGACGCCAGAGACTTCATAGCCACCCAGCCGACCGAGCATCGCGGGATCATCCGTCGGCTGCAACAGGTTCAGCACCTGAGCAATCTGTGGCGGAATCACCGACTGTTCATCGCTGTGATCAGAACTATCGTGATATCCGCTGAGCACCGTGCGGTCGTAGGCATCATCCTTCAGAAAAGATCTGGCGGATGTCCACGAATCTTCGGCGGCTGCCAGTTCATCGAGTCGACGGCGACACGACGCACAATCATCCAGATGGCTCTGGAGATCGTCTTCTTCACGAGGCGTCAGTCGGCCATCGAGAAACGCGGCCAATTGATCCTGTCGGCATGTTTGAATCTTCGGAGTCATCGTTCCGTCTCCAGCAGTTCGGCGACGACAACCTGTAAACGTCGCATGACACGACTGCGAGCCGCATGCACGTTGCCAATGGACTTCCCCATGTCGGTGGCCACCGATTCGGTCGATTCACCATCGACAACCTTCCGCTCAAAGGCACGCCATGTATCTTCCTGAATCGACTGCCGGACTACTTCGGCAGCGCGACGATAAATTTGTCGCTGGTATTCGCGTTCGATGTCGCGTTCAGCGTCTTCGTCGTGTTGGGCGACTTCGTGAACCGCATTGAGAAAGTCAGAGCCCCCGACAGCCGGGTCTCGTGGTCCACGAGTCAGCGCGTTCAGAATGGCATTCCCGGCGACTCGCCTGAGCCAGTGATAAAACCGGGAATCCGGATTCCTCTGCCAGTCCTGAATCGATCGGGACACTGACAAAAGTACCGATCTCCACAGGTCATAGGCATCGGCCTCCTGGAGGCCTCGACGGCGAGCCAGCCGATAAACGATCGGGCGATAAATCTGCGTAAAACGATCCCAGGCGACCCGATTGTCGGGATCGCGGATCTGCAGCAGCAGGCTGTCTCGTGTTTCCGGACTGTTTGTCATCAGGCATAGCCTCCTCAGGCAATCGGCCGAATTGTTCTGGCCGATCACTCCGAGAATATCAAACACAGCTCAGAGTTTGTGACTGACACGAGGAAACAAGAATTCGGGGAAATTTCCACGTTTGCCTGCTACTGCAGCCTTTATACATAACTCAATGTGCGGTGTCTCTCCGTCGTTGGTGCCTGAGTGACTCGCGTATCAGCGTAGACAAGAACGACCGCGTGGGAGATTCTGTTTCATTGAAACGTTTTGCTCCAGTCCCTCTAAGGACATTCACGTCGAATGGACTAGCCATTCAGTGCCTCTCCGGAAAGGTTCATCTCGAATACAACGCTCTGGCGATCACGTTGCGTGAGATTCGTGGACGCGGGGCTTTACCTTTGAACCAGGTGCGGACGTCTTCTTCAAGTCCAATACCGTGCATGAAGTTGTACAAGGCTTTGTTCAACGCCTTGCCGAGTGCATCGTGGTCAACGCCTGTCGGATCAATGAAGCCGATGTCGTTTTTCGCAAACGTGACAGGCGGAAGTGGAATCAGTTTCACACCATACTCTTCCGGATTCTTACCCACCGGCGAATGCACGGTGCAGGTGAACCGATGAAAGAAACCGCTCTGAATGCAGCCTTCCTCAAACAACTGCCGAACATATTCCAGGGCGTCGACGGTATCCTGGACTGTCTGAGTCGGAAAGCCATACATCAGATACGCATGCACCAGAATTCCGGCATCGCTGAAACCGCGCGTGACTCGAGCCACCTGCTCAACAGAAACACCTTTTTTCATCAGTGTCAAAAGACGATCAGAGGCAACTTCAAGTCCTCCGGAAATGGCGATGCAGCCACTGTCGGCGAGCAACTGGCAGAGATCCGGAGTGAACGACTTTTCGAAGCGAATGTTGCCCCACCAGGAGATTTCAACGCGTCGACGCAGCAGTTCTTCGGCCAGTGCCTTGAGCCCTTTCGGTGGCGCTGCTTCGTCGACAAAGTGAAAACCCGTCTGACCGGTTTCCGCGACAATGGTTTCGATCCGGTCCACCAGAGTCTCTGCGGCGACGGTGTCGTAGCGAGAGATGTAGTCGAGTGTCACGTCGCAGAAGCTGCACTTTTTCCAGTAGCAGCCATGGGCCACGGTGAGCTTATTCCAGCGCCCGTCGGACCACAGACGATGCATGGGGTTCAGCATGTCGAGCGTCGACAAGTACTGATCCAGCGGCAGACCGTCCCATGTGGGCGTGCCGACTTCCGCGAACGCCACATCCGGTTCAGAAAAATTCATGTACTGCACGGACGCGGGGTCAACGGTTCGCACAAACGTACGGACGAGGCTGCTCTGAGGTCGCTGGCCTTTGACATGTTCCAGCAGTGCCAGCAGCGGGCGTTCGCCGTCGTCCAGAGTGACATAGTCGAAGTAATTAAATACCCGAGTCTCAGACAGTTCACGCAGCTCAGTATTTGCGAAGCCTCCGCCAAGGCAGGTGATGATCGCTGGACTATGCTGCTTGATCGCCTGAGCAATTCGAAAGGCCGCATAGACAGTTCCAGGAAATGGAACTGTCAGCAGCACCATTTGTGGTGCATGTTTGCTGATGGCCTGCAGCGTGAGGTCGCGAAGAATTTCATCGACAAGATTCATCGGGGCAGCCAGAGCTTCGGCGAGCGGATCAAATGTTGGCTGACTTTGAGCCAATGATTCGGCATATCGCACGAACTCAAATCGCGGATCGATTCCGTCCCGGATCACGTCGGCAATATCGCTCAGATACAGCGTGGCGAAGTGGCGCGCTCGATCATTGACTCCCAGCATTCCGAAGGCCCAGCCCAGCGCATCGCCTCCCTGCTCTTCATCGGCCACATATGCATCCAGCGATTTGAAGCGGGATCCTTCGGGCAAAAAGCTGCGGCTGCCGATTCGATGGGCCATGGTGGAATCGCGTCCCTGCAGAAACGCGATGGTTCGATCAATGGTCGAATGATACTTGTCGAACCTCTGCAGGAAGAAGCGAAGGTTGACGGTTCGCTTATTCTCCGGCAGAAGCTCAATCTGTTCGCGAATTGCCGTCAGTCCGTCACGTGAGAGAAGTCTCAGCACAAGCGCGAGTGCCAAGTCTTCCTGCACCGCATCGACACCGTTGGAGCGAAGGAATCCGGTCAGATAAGCTGTCGACGGATAAGGCGTGTTGAGCTGCGTCATCGGAGGAATGACAGACAGGACTCGCACGGACGAGCCATCCATCATTTAAATCATGTCCAGCTTGCGGTGCCGACGTGAAGGCGGTTTGGCGCATTCAGCACAGATCCCATGCACTTCCAGACGATGGCCACTCATGCGGAAACCATGATCGGCAGCAACGCGTTCGAGCACGGCGGAAATTTCCTGGTTACGAAACTCCACCAGCTGCTGACACTTCTCGCAGATGAAGTGGTCATGCTGTGGATAACCATAGTCGTGCTCGTAAACTTCACGATCATTAGAACGAGCGACTTTGCGAATGAGCCCAGCTTCTTCCAGGGAACTGATCGTGCGATAAATCGTCGCACGGCTGACGCGGCCACCATCGCGACGCGTTTGTGTCAGGCGTGCGACAATTTGATCGGAATCGAAGTGTTCGTGTTCCGCAAAAATTTCACGGACGATGGTTTCACGTTCCTGCGTGAGTCGCTTTCCGCGCGTGGCAAGGTACTCGCGAAATTTCTCCACAGGAGAAACTGCGACTACCTGACGTTCAAAATCGTTTACAGCCAGATCACTCACAATGGACCTCGAGGTCATGGGCACTTACGGAGCGGCACTCTATTTTAGAAGCCATAGTGTGCCCAACAACCGGCCAAATGTCACGAAACAGAAGGAACAGACGATATTTTCTCTGCGTTTCGGGTCAAATGAGGCCGCATAGTCACCCGTGAGTGCGAAGGATCAGGGGGAAATTTCGGAGGAATCGTTCGATAAGTCAAGTTTTTGCAACATGCGGCCAAGTGCTTTTTCCAGAAGATCGTCGGAGTCGTAGGCCCCATTTTCCACAGCCTGACAAATCGCCGCCAGCTTCTCCTCGCGGAGCTGTTGGGCTTCTGCGGCGAACAGTTCAGACTCCGGTGGCATTGCTGACTGTGGCGAAGGCTGAACCCCGGCCGCGTCGGTTGTCAGCAGATTCGGTTTTTCCGAGGACTGTCTCATAAAAAGCACCACAGGTTCAGCGAATCTGCTTCACCCCGACGGCAAGACAGGGGACATACGCGGGCAGGGTCTGGATGTTCCTGCCTTGTTGCCGCCTATCGTATTCCGCTCAGCGGCGACGGTCCAGTGCCTGTTGATTGGACAGTGAGAAATTGTGCGGCCTTGTTTTTAGCGACTGCAGGACGCATAGAAAAAAAACGAAAAAAGCCGGTCTTCCATGGAAGACCGGCTTAACAGATTTTTGGGGACGCCAGATCGTCGACTACTTTTTGGCGGAAGTCATACTGTTGACCATCTCGAGATAATCAACGGTAATGTTGACCAGCTCTTTGTTGTAGAAGTTGTTTGGGAAGATGTCTGCCTTGCCAGCACCACTGGCCTGCTTAATAGCTTCTTCTTCCTCTTTCTTTTCCTGCTCCATCTCTTCTTCTTCTGCCCGAAGAGCACTCTCATTGAGAGAGATTGTTTTGTCGTTTTTTCGTTCCAGGTACTTTGAGATCAACCGATTGACTTTATTGAAATCCTTATCTTCGGTGACCCGCCCATCGCTTCGGCTTTTCAGCTGAGTGATGATCGCGTCCGTCACGCTGGCGGAAAACGGAACGTAATCTGCGCGAGTGATGCGATCGAAAGCGAGTGCATTATCCAGCGAGTCCTCTCCGATTTCGCGGTGGTTCAGCAGTGAAGGCAGAGTCACGTCGGAAGTGACACCCTTCGTCTGGGTACTGTCACCGTTCACGCGATAGAATTTGCTGATCGTCAGCTTCAGAGCACCACGATCAACGGCTCGGAAGGAAAGTCGGCTGGCAACAGGGACAACATTCTGAACTGTCCCTTTGCCGTGAGTCGTGCGATCGCCCACAACGATACCTCGGCGATAATCCTTGATCGCTCCTGCAAAGATTTCTGAAGCGGATGCAGAAAATCGATTGCAGACCACAATCATTGGCTTACGCCAGTGAACTTCCGGATCTTCGTCTTCGAAGGACTGGACGCTGTCGCCCGGCTCCTTAACCTGAACTACAGATCCTTTCGGGATGAACAGCCCGGAAACTTCGATTGCTTCCTGAAGAGCACCGCCGCCATTCCAGCGAAGGTCAACGACCAGGACATCAACACCTGCTGTCTTGAACTCATTCAACACAAGCTTCACGTCGCGAGAAGTGCTTTTGAACTCCCCACCCAATGAAGCGCCCTGGAAGTCACGATAGAACGACGGAATTCGCAGAACGCCGATTTTTGCCTGGCGACCATCGATCCATTCAGAAGATTCAAGAATCTTGCCTTTGACCTCATCTTCTGTGATTTTGACCTCTGTTCGAGTCAACACATACTCTTCAATGCCACCGGCTTCCTTCAGGACCTGCAGTTTGACCTTAGTCGCCTTTTTGCCGCGGATCATTTCGACGACTTTGGTAAGTTTCATCTCCACAACGTCGACATACTCTTTGACAGCATCGGAGGAGACACCAATGATCTTGTCGCCCTTGATCAAACGACCGTCGGCGTGAGCGGCTCCGCCTTCGATGACTTCTTCAACCTTTGTGTAGCCATCTTCGTATTTCAGACGGGCTCCGATGCCTTCCAGCTTCAGCTTCATGTCGATTTCGAAGTCAGCCAGGGTCTGAGGAGACATGTAGCTGGAGTGCGGATCCAGGCAATGAGTCATTGATGATAGATATAGTTCCAGGACTTCATGGGCATCGGTTTGATTGATGAAGACCTCGTTCGTGTGATATCGCGTATGCAGTCGCTTGCGTGCTTCCGTCAGATCCGTATCGTCCATCTTGAGCATCAGCAGATCAAATTTGACGCGCTTGCGCCATCGCTCGTCAAGTTCGACTTCATCAGAAGCCCAGGCGATATCGTCCGGATCCTTTACCATACTTTCTTCAACTGTGAAGTCATGCTCGATATCAATGCCCGTACCGATCTTGGGAGCACGCTCACCCATCCGAAGACGAAATCGCTCAAAGACAGTCGCCGCGAAGGACACATCTCCTTTGAGGATTTTGTCATCAAGGGAAGTCTTCTCAACGGAAAACGCGTCGATATCGGACTGCAGGAAGTACAGCTTTTGCGGGTCCCAAATCTTGATGTAGCGATCCATCAGTTTTTCTGACAGTGAATCGTCGATAGCCGGATGGTTAATATGTCGCGAGGATACCATCGACGCGACCATCTTCGCTGTCGTGCCATCTTCCGGAGTGAGAACGATTTTGTCTGCCGCAAGGACAGAACTGCAGATCAAAGAAATCGCGGCCGCCACAAATGAAGCTCGTTTGGCGGAAGACAGCGTTGTCATGTCAATTTTCCTTAGACAAACGCACGGTCGAAGGAGACTACACTTCGATCGCGAACAGCAAAATCAGGGAGTTCAATCAGGGAACGAGACGAATGGATTGTGGATCACGGGGATCGCTCGAGCAAACCAATGGTAGACCACCAGTCAAATTCTGGGCAAGATCGTATCTAGCGATGTGGCCATGATTTACGGCCAGAACACCACAAGGAAAGACGTTTTTTGCGCCAGAACTTCACTGGAAGTGCTGTTGCCGAACGGTCTGCTGCCCCGAGACCTCTGGCAAAAAATTATCTCATCGAACAGGGAATGGTCATCTCGGCAAGGGAACTTTGGGGCGACTGGACCGAATTGTCAGCGACTTCAGCATCTGCTCGGTAACACCCTGGAAAACGGTGTCGTCTTCCGAAGCATGCGAAAAGACCAGCGAAACCTGTTCGCCCGCTTTTGTTGTACACAGAAAATAGTCCCAGACGAGCGTTTTTTTGTTCGCTTCTCCTGTGGCCTGCACGTGATGAATTCGCCAGCCATTTTGATCGGGGGTGACCACAGATTCCGTCACTCTGCCACCGCGTTCCTTCACCGCTCGTTCAACTTCCAGCAGGTAATCGCTTTCGGAGGTGAATTTTCCGGGCGGCATTAACGGCGCTGTTGCAATATTGCATTGTGCCAGCAGAGCACCATTGTGCAGCCTGCGCAGCATGACCAGCTCGGACGTTTCATGGAAGATGTGCCAGTTTCGGTCGTGCAGCAACAGCACCCGCCATGGTGTGACCAGAGTCAGCAGCAGTTGGCGCTCCGCCGGAAGCTGCTCCGGGAGCATGTCGGGAAGCGGAACTGCCGGCGACGCGAGATCCTGAGTCCATTGAATCTCAGCTGTAACATCCAGCCCCGGGCTGACTGTTCCCGGGCCGCGTTTTTCTGTCATCGTGGCTTTTAAGCGTCGGATGAGAGATTCTTTCAGGTCCAGAATCATCTCTCCTTTCAGCGAGACTTCCGTTGGTGAGCCGGTAATGGCTCCAGTCCCCTGACAGTCAAAGACAATGACCGCTTCTGTGTCGCTGTAAGACTTCAGCGTACACGACGCGCTTTGGCTGACCGAAGCGTCGATGCCGGACAACATGGGCACAACCCACGAGTCGGCATTCCATTTTTCTGATTTGTCTTTCAGATTTCTTACCGGCAGAAGACCTGTGACCGCCAGCGGGTCGCACGGAAATTGCAGCAAGTCGACCTGAGGACGCGTGAGCCTGACTTCGGGGCTGAGCTGGATGAGCTGGAACTCGCCGCCGTGCACGTGAATCAGCCGTGACTGAGTCGGCAGGCTAACGGTGTTTTTGTGGTCTTTGCCAACCAGCGAGGATGTTTCGGCCGCCTGAAAACGGCGAATGGCTCGTAATGCTGAAGGCCCGGCGGAGTCGGAGGGAAAGCGGCGCTGATCGAACTCAAAGTTTGCCGAACTGGTGAGATCCCAGTCGGTTGTGCCCGTTGTTGCTGGAGTTGTGAGTTTGCCTTTAATCTGCAGAGTGTATTTCACATGAGTCGTGCGGCCGACATCCCGCATCTCAAAGAGAATGATGTCGCTGGAAGTCGTCCTGGCCGCAGATGTTTCGTCTGCCCTGGCCAGGGACGTGGTGATTGCTACTATCGAAGTCAGCAACGCCATCCCCACCGGCACACGATAGCTATTAGCAATTGTCCTCATCCCCGCAGCTCCATTCGCCCGATCGACTCAGCGCGGCGATTTCCATTCGCCCTCGGCCCATTTTTAGGCCTGCTTTCCAACGCATCTTTCCGAGATTCTCAAATCGCTGCAAGGGGGATTTTAAGGAGTCTGTAAGCTGCGGATTCAACCCAGCGGGCAGCTTTTGAAGTTGCGAGTTTCTCACTATCACAACCCGAAACACAAGGGAGGGATTGACTTGTGGCATTTCGGCTGCGTGCCCAAAAATCCCTCGCTGACGCGTCGGTTTGTGATAATTACCCCTCTTTCCGACCAATTTATCGCACGAGACTTCAGAGATTCCAACTTTAAAACGCGCAGCACGCATGGCCGACCCTGTTTAGCTTGCCGCTTATGAAAAACCGCTGCAGTCTTTACGCGGAGTGCGTTGCTGCCATCGGATGTCCCAGCTGCCTTGCTGTCTGCACAATTCCTTCCGCATCCAGTCCCAGGTCGGCCAGAAGTTCTTCGCGATCACCATGCTCGACGAACTCATCCGGAATCGCCAGCACTTTAAATCGTTCGGTGTTCAGACCCCGCCGGTTGGCAGCCTCAAGCACGGCACTGCCGAAGCCTCCCATCAGTCCGTTTTCTTCAATGGTGATGACAAACCCGGCTGCTGCGGCTCTGGCGATCACCTCTTCGTCCACGGGCTTCACAAATCTCGCGTTCACCACGCCGACACTCAGGCCTTCGGTCTGCAGTTTTTCAGCAGCGGCCACGGCTTGTGACAGCATTGTCCCGCAGGCCAGAATATTTCCGTCCTGACCCCACGACAGAACTTCCGCCCTGCCCAGCTGAATCGGCGCAACATCGCGAACGACGTGTTCCACCATGGTTTTCGGATATCGAATTGAAACGGGCGACTGACTATGAAGTGCAAACTCAAGCATGGGCCGGATTTCCTGTTCATCGCCAGGCGCTGTCACGACCATGTTGGGGAAGATTCGCATATAGCTGTTATCAAACACGCCGTGATGAGTCGGTCCGTCGGGTCCGCACAACCCGGCACGATCGAGGCAGAAAATGACCGGTAGATTCTGAAGAGCGACTTCCTGAAAAATCTGGTCGAAACTTCGCTGCAGGAAAGTGCTGTAGATATCCACAATCGGCTTCATCCCCGACTTGGCCATTCCCCCCGCAAATGCCACCGCGTGACTTTCGCAAATGCCTGTGTCAAAGAAACGATCGGGGAATTCATCACGAATTCGTTCCAGCTTATTGCCGGCACACATCGCCGCAGTCAGCACGCAGACGCGTTCGTCGTGGCTCATCGCTTCGTGAATGGCCTCTGACATCACCTCGGTGTAAGAGATCTCAGCCGATTTCTTCACAGGCACGATTTCATTGTCCACGTCACGTTTGAACGGCGACGGCGTATGAAACTTTACTGGGTCCTTGCAGGCCGGTTCAAAGCCGTGGCCCTTTTCTGTGAAGACGTGCAGCAGCACCGGCCCCTTCATGTCCCGCACCATCTCAAGATAACGACGCAGTGATTTAATGTCGTGTCCGTCGACCGGGCCGATGTAGCGGAACCCCATTTCTTCAAACAGCATCCCGCCATGCAGAAATGACTTTAAGGCATCCTTGAAATTGCCCAGCATCTTTTCGGTCGATTCGCCAACCAGCGGAACCTTGTTGAGTAACCACGAAACGTCGCGCTTCAGCCCATTGTAAAACGGAGCCACCCGCGCTTTGTCCAAATAGCTTGCCAGCCCGCCAACACGCGGACAGATTCCCATCTTGTTGTCATTCAGGATGACGAGCAGGTCTTTGTTAAGTCCCGCGGCGTTATTCATGGCTTCGAAGACGATGCCCGATGGCAGTGCTCCGTCACCAACGACTGCCACCGACTTTCGACCATCCTTAAACAGCAAATCATCCGCCGCCTTCATGCCAAGCACGGTTGAGACGCTGCTTCCCGCGTGTCCCGTAACAAACAGGTCATATTCGCTCTCTGCCGGATTTGGATATCCCATAAGACCGTGGCGATGGCGAATGGTGGAAAACTGCTGAAACCGGCCGGTGACCAGCTTGTGCGGATAGATCTGATGGCCCGTATCCCAGATCAATCGATCTTTTGAAAAATCGAATGTCAGATGCAGTGCAATGCAGAGTTCGATGACGCCCAGATTGCTGGCAAAATGAGCCGCACGGTCCGACACAATCGTCAGGAGTGCTTCACGAATCTCGTCCGACAGATGGACGAGATCTGTTTCACTCAGCTCGCTAAGATCTTTTGGGGATCGAATGCCGCTCAGAAGTTCAAATGACATCTTAATGATCTCTTTCCACTATAAATCGGGCCAGATCCTTCAGCCACACGCTGCGATCACCAAAAATGTCCACAGCCGCACATGCTTCCTGCACCAATTGTTCAGCCTTTAATCGGCTGGGTTCAATTCCCAATAAACCGGGGTAGGTCAATTTTCCAAGGTCTGCATCGCGTCCCGGTTTTTTCCCAAGCTTCGTTTGATCACCGGTGACATCCAATAAATCGTCAGCAATTTGAAACGCCAGACCAATACAATGACCATAATGTCGCAGTTGAGTACGGCTGACAGCATCGGACGAGGCGCTCACAGCTCCCAGTTCGAGCGCACCGGCAATCAAGGCTCCGGTCTTCATTTTATGGATCTGGCTCAGCTCTCCTACGCGATTCTCGGCGGTTCGGTTGGAATCGTTCTTCTCAGAATATGCTTTTGAGGATTCATCGGAGCTCTGGATTTCAGAAAACTCAGCAGAACCGCCACTTCCCTGATCCGCAGGGACCGACGTTTCGCAACCTGAATTCTGCGGCCTGCCGGATTTGTGGGGTTCGACTTCGCTTTTCAGGAATGGCCCTCGTTCAGCTTCAAGATCCAGAACCTGGCCGCCCACCATGCCCGCGCCACCCGCCGCCGAGGCCAGAATTCTGGTCAGCTCCACGACCTGAGTAGCGTTAATGCCTGCCGATGCGACGGTCTCAAACGCCAGCGTCAGCAGACAGTCGCCGGCAAGAATGGCCAGAGCTTCGCCGAAAACCTTGTGAGAGGTCGGGTGGCCGCGACGAAAATCATCGTCGTCCATGGCCGGCAAGTCGTCATGAATCAGTGAATAGGTGTGAATCATTTCAATGGCACAGGCCGCAGACATCGCGTCTTCCCGGCGGCCGCCGCAGACTTCATTCGCCAGCAACACCAGAACTGGACGAAGCCGTTTTCCTCCCGCCATCAGGCTGTATTCAACAGCCGCCAGAAGACTTTTGGGCCATGCCGTTCGGCGAAGGCAATCCAGCAGCGCAGCGTCAACGTCCTTGCAGAGTTCGTTGAGATGGGCGCTGAACGCCAGGTGTGTCATGACAGGCTCAGTCTTCTCTAATCGATGCACTTCAGGCCGGGTCGGGGAATCCGAGCCGGCCCCGGGAATCCCAGCCCTGCGAAGCATAGCGGTTAAGGCTGTCTGCAGGAAAGCGATTCAGCCAGCGAAGAACCCGCCACGTCGCGTGGCCTGGCCCGACCGCAAACGGCCGGAACGTCCGACCAAAAGTGGGACTCGCCCTCAGGCACCGCTGAAACGTTCAAAAAAATCCCTGAAAAGTTTCGGCCCCGCTTTTGTGATTTTTTTAGTTTGCAAACCGTCTGAACGGCACTGCCTTGAACAGGTCGAGTGAGGAATTCGCAGAAAATGATCAATTCTGCCACGTCACGTCGGCACCTGCTCCGTGGCCAGCAGGAGAGCCACTTTGCAGGCGGCAAGAAACTCGGGGATGTTCAGTCGTTCTTTTACAGTATGGATTTCATGCTGCCCGCACCCCATCGTGACCGTCGGATACCCATGGACCGCCATCCAGTTGGCATCCAGTCCCCCGTCACAGATTTGAGCAACGGGCTTCAGCCCGACTGCTTCGGATGCGGCCTTCGCAGCCAGCACACACGGGCTGGCGTCGTCGATGCGAAATGCTTCGTAACGAATGTCTTCGACAAATTTGAGCGACCCGTACTGACCGCCGGCATTCGTGACGCTGTCCGTGGCCGTTTCAAATGCATCACGCCATGCGGCGACAATCTGTTGACGGAATTTGCTGTCGTGACTTCGGGCCTCAGCCTGCAGGGTCACGAGCGGCATGACGACATTCGTGGCGTCGCCGCCCTGAACGATGCCAAGATTGCTGGAACCTCGCTGCTTGCCTTTGCGAACCAGTCCATGCCAGCCGGACTTCTGAAGCTGTGCGATCGCAAGTGAGGCAATCACTGCCGCGTTGACTCCGTCCTGAGGATGAGCGCCCGCATGACTGGCGATGCCCTCGATCCGAACGGACAGGTTGTTGGCGCCGACCGCTCCCGTAATCAGACTGTTGGGGTCACGACCGTCCCAGTTAAAACACAGCTCTGGTTTTCCAAGCTTGCCTGCGTTCAGAGAGCGAGCTCCACGAAGGCCGGTCTCTTCCTGAACGGTGAACAGCAGAGTCAGTGGCGGATAATCGAGACCCTGGCTGATGGCTTCCAGAATTGCAGTCAGCACGACGGCGCAGCCACCACGATTGTCACCGCCGAGTGCCGTTTCTTTTGACTTCGGACGAATCCAGTCACCCTCGCGAACCGGCTGGCAGTCCACGCACAAAGGAACAGTGTCCATGTGGGCCATGAGCAGGCGTCTGGGCCCTTTGCGAGTGCCTTTCAGCTTCACGATCAGATTTCCAGTCGTTCCACCTGCCGGGCTTTTCTTATGAGCATTATCGATTGAAATCGCGGCGGCCGGAACACCCGCATCCGTCAGAGCTTTTTGAATCCATGCGGAAACGTCCTGCTCCTGACCACTGCCACCTGAAATTGCAATCAGATCCATCACTCGTCGGATGGCTTTGTCGTCGTTCACTCGAATCACAATGGTGTCCTGTTCGTCGCCTTGAAGTCGAATCCTCGCGGGTCGCCAGACCCGTCGTCAGCGGATTGTTGCAGAGTTCCCGCGATTGTCACTCGAATCGGTGTGTGAATGAGAGCGCGAAGCGTTCTGCAGTAAAAATGAAAAGTCGCCGGATCGATTATCGAACCTGCTTCACAAGCCGATGAACGCTTTCCGCGATACGGTCCTCAATGTCGCCCGCCCAGCGAAACGCCGGCCGTCCGTATTCGTACAGATTCGATCCGCCTTCGTAACCGCCTTCTTCCCACACACGTTTTGAGGGGATGTAGGAAATCATGTCGTCGACGTAGCCCAGAACCCATGTGCCCTCGCCGAACTCCGCTTTGAACCGCAGGGCATAGTCGACGACGGTTTCCGCTCCCATCCCAATCATCAGCATCTCATTGCCGAGTTGCCATGCATGAAGAGGATAAGGATACGACGACGAAAACTGTTCCCCCGCTTCCAGCTTTGCCAGCAAACGCCTGGCCCACCGAGCCTTCAACTCGTTTCCATCAGTGGTCAACTTCGTGAGCTCTTCACGCGACACGACGTTCAGGTATTCCAGATCAATCATCTCGAATGCTGTCTTGATCCCTGACGACACCGGCTTGAGCGGCTTCCTGAGAACCTCTTCGACGCCCACTGCCAGCATGTGACCATACTTCTGACAAAGCTCAACGGTCCTTCTCGGCAGAGGATTCTGGTCGCCGCCGCAGGTGTTCACAAACATCGCCGTGGTACCCGGATGATTGGCTTCCAGTTCGACCTGTGCAAAGCCGGGATAGTCACCGCACCATGTCATGAAGCTCAGTGTGGTCGGGTGACACGCATAGCCGAACAGAATTGCGTCTAGCTTTCCATCCGGCCGAGTCACCGTTATCACAGGAACCGTATGATCGACTGGTCCGACCAACGGAATTCCTTTCGCCATCAGGTCTGGGATATCCGCTTCCCGATTGTTACGGCGATTCACGGCAAACGTTGCTTGCCCATCTCCGAACTGCAGACTTGCAGGAGCCAGCTTCGTGAGTGCATCGCCAATCAGCTCCACCGTGCGTACAACCATCAGATCGGTGTATTCTTCGACGAGCTTCTCCTGCTCCGGGTCTACCAGATAATAGTCGATCAGATCGTCGCCCAAGCGCGGACCACAGTGATTGTGTGAGAACGTGAACATGATTTGCGAGCGATCCAGTTGATACTTCTCCTTCGCCTGAATGAAGACTCGGTCGCTCATCATCTTTGGGACACCCTGAAAATCACTGGTGATCAGGACAACGCGATTCCCGTCACCATCTTCCAGTGCCACAGCCTTCATCCAAAGATCATGCAACTTTCCATCCGGTGCGCGTTTGCTTCCATAGCCAGCCAGCCAGACGGAGGTCTCCGGCGTGATAACGGTTTTGGAAATGCCGGCCTTCCAGACGTACTGATAGTCCTTCTTCTCATCCGCTCCCGCAATGCGAGTCAGACTGGAGCTCGCCAATCCAGTCGCTGCGATCGAGGCCGCTGCGGCGTGAGAAAGAAAATCCCGTCGTCCAATTTGTTCGTGCATCGTCGGTCGCCCATTTTGCATTCTATGATCGTCTGAAAAGGGTGCAGTTGAAGCATACCTTTCGACGATCTTCAGTGTTACTCAATCCCGTGAAACGTCTGGCAAATTGAGGGCTGACAGAATAGCATGGCGATGCAGACGTCTGCCCGAATCCGACCTCCGAGTTACGAATGTGGCTGTTTCCGTTTTGCAGCCCGCTTCCGTTTTCACGAAAGCCGCCCATGATCACCGCACGAACATTGCATAAACCAGGTCTCCTGGACGATCCTGGAACTCGACCGGTCTGTGTTCGCTTGAGCGAACCGTTCGAAGAGATCGTCGCCAATAATCCCGAATGGAAAATGGAGCGGACTACTGACGGAGAAATCGTATTCATGCCACCAACCGGCGGCGAAAGCGGAATTCGAAACTCGGAGATTGCTGTTCAACTTGGCGTATGGGCTCGAAATACCGAAGGCTTTGCTTTCGATTCGTCGACACTCTTCCGACTTCCCAACGGAGCTCTTCGATCACCGGATGCCTCATGGATTGCCTCCGATCGCTGGCAACAGCTTTCCGCGGAAGAGCGGGAAACGTATCCCCCGATCGCTCCGGATTTTGTCATCGAACTTCGATCAAAAACAGATCGGCTGATCGATCTGCAGCACAAGATGAAGGAATACTGCGATTGCCATGTTCGACTGGGGTGGCTCATTGATCCATTTCTGAAGCAAGTCCACGTTTATAGTCTCAGTGAAGCGTCTGTGATTTTGAACGAACCCAAAAGTGTTGCCGACGAAATGGTATTGCCCGGGTTCGTTTTGGATTTGAGCCGAATCTTTACCTGATCGCGTCGACCTTACCTGCATCTGGAACTTCAGTGCCATGAATAACGGACCTCGTTGCCAGATCATTCCGCTCGCCAGTCACCAAGTTTCATTTCAGATCGATGATCGCGAAGTGCTGCGATGGCATGCGGGCACGGATTATCCTCGCCCATTCTTCTTTCCGGTGATAGGGCCCTCCGGAGCGATGTTGACTCGAATGGGTCATCCCGGTGCTCCGGATCATGATCATCATCAGTCGATCTGGTTCGCTCATCAGAAAGTGATGGGGATTGATTTCTGGGGCAACGCGTCCGGTGCGCATTCGGCAACTCCAGTGTCCGGCCTATGACAACGGCGAAGACAACTGCCGAATGGCGGTGGAGCTGGGTTGGTTCGATGGCCACGATCCAGCACCGTTACTGAAGCAGGAACTTATTTGCGAAGTCGGATCGCTGGATAAGAAAAACGAATTTACTCTGGAGCTTCAAAGCCGCTTCGTGCCGATGTCAGAATCGCTCAAGTTCGAAAAAACGAACTTTGGTTTCCTGGCCGTTCGCGTCGCGGAGTCTCTCTCCGCAGTCTTTGGCGACGGCATTTTGACAGGCAGCGAGGGTACTCAGTCGGAGAAAAATTTGTTTGAGCCATCCGCCCGCTGGGTCGATTGCAGTGGCCTCACAAATCGCGAGGGAACTCAGATCGAAGGCATCCCGTATTTTGATCATCCCGCAAAACCTGGTCAGCCCACCACCTGGCATGTGCGCGATGACGGCTGGTTGTGTGCGTCGCCTTGTATGAAGGGCTCTTTGACGACGACAAAGGAGCAGCCTCTGACGCTGCGATACCTGCTGCATATTCACGCCGGTGGAATTCATGCCGACCGAGCGACCGTTTTGCACGCACGGTTTTCCTCTCTGCCGATAATGACGGTTGTCAAAGGAACTCAGCCACATGCTGGATTGCAGGACACTCGCAGGTCAGAACAGGAATGAGGCACTCAAAAAGTTCGCACCCTGTTTATCGTCAATCGCATACTCTCGCTCATTCGTCTACGAATGAATCGCTCGCTTGTCTACAGCCATTGCCGCTTCTTTGACGGCTTCTGACAGTGTTGGATGCGCATGGCAGCAGCGGGCGATGTCTTCGGAGCTGGCTCCGAATTCCATGGCGACAGCGGCTTCGTGGATGATTTCACCAGCGTGAGCGCCGATGATGTGGACTCCGAGCACTCGGTCGGTGGCTTCATCGGCGAGGACCTTGACAAATCCGTCTGTCTGGCCTGCTGCACGAGCTCGGCCGTTGGATGCAAAGCTGAAGCGGCCGGCTTTGTATTTGATTCCAGCGGCCTTCAAGGCATCTTCATTGGCTCCGGTCGATGCGATTTCCGGAGACGTGTAAATCACAGCCGGAATCGTGCCGTAATTGATATGGCCATGGCCGGTTATCATCTTCTCGACGCAGGCGATGCCTTCTTCTTCGGCCTTGTGAGCCAGCATGGCTCCGCCAATCACATCTCCGACAGCGTAGATGCCAACGGCCGTCGTCTGATATCCGGCATTCACCTGAATAAAGCCTCGCTTGTCCGTCTGAACGCCAGCTTCTTCAAGCCCCAAATTGTCCGTGCAAGGCTTGCGGCCGACAGCGATGAGGACTCGATCACATGTGATTGGCTCCGCGCCTTCCATTGTGATCGTGCAGGTTTTTCCCGACGCAGTGACGGATGTGACCTTGGTGCCCAGTTTGAACGTCAGACCCTGCTTTTCGAAGATCTTCTTCGCTTCGTTGGCGACTTGCTCATCAACGCCCGGCAAAATGCGAGGCAGATATTCCAGCACTGTGACTTTGGCGCCCAGTCGACGCCAGACGGTACCAAGCTCCAGGCCGATCACGCCGGCTCCAATGACAACCAGATGTTCTGGCACTTCAGGCCACGTGAGAGCTTCGGTGCTGGTTCCGATGCGATCACCGTCCGGCTGAATGCCTGGCAGAGAAGACGACACGCTGCCGGTTGCAATAAGAATTTTTTTACCCGTAATTGTCGCCGGTGAAGTGCCGGTGACTTCCACAACGCCATTACCTTTCAGGCGACCGTGTCCGAAGAAGCGTTCGATCTTGTTCTTCTTTAGCAGTCCCTGGATACCACCGTCGAGCGTAGCGACAACAGCGTCTTTGTGGCTCATCATCTTTGGGATGTCGAGCGTCACGCCCTGAACAATGAGTCCTCGTTCGGCAAAGTGCTTCTGCGACTGTTCGTACAATTCGCTGGTTTCAAGTAGCGCTTTGCTGGGGATGCAACCGACTCGAAGGCAAGTCCCGCCGAGCTGCTTTTCGCGTTCGATAACCGCGACCTTCATGCCCAGCTGAGCGCCACGAATGGCTGCGACATATCCGCCAGGACCAGCACCCACAACAATCAGATCAAACGCTTCGGACATGACGTTACCTGCAAGAGCGTGAAAACAAAACCGCCGGAAGACGCATGTTCCTCCAGCGGTGCGTTTGGTTCAAGTTATCCCGGTTTAAACCGAGTGAATCAGTGTTCGCTTCGTTGCGAAAACCTGACTCGTCTCCATTTTTCAATGGAGGCTGGAGCCTCCCGGCAGTGCGTTCCAGGGCTGGAGCCCTGGAACGAGAGGGAGATCAGACTTCCAGGATTAGGCGTGTTGGATCTTCGATCAGATCCTTAACAAGCTTCAGGAACGAAACGGCTTCGCGGCCATCGACGACTCGATGGTCGTAGGTCAGGGCCAGGTACATCATCGGTCGGATCACTACTTCGCCGTTGACAGCGACCGGGCGATCAAAGATGCCGTGCATGCCAAGGACGCCGCTTTGAGGAGGATTCACGATCGGAGTCGACAGCAGCGAACCGTAAACGCCGCCGTTGGTGATCGTAAACGTGCCGCCTTCGAGTTCTTCCAGAGTGATCTGATTGTTCTTGGCTTTCACTGCATATTGAACAATCGCCAGCTCGACGTCTGAGAAGCTCATGTTTTCCGCGTTGCGAAGCACTGGGACAACCAGGCCTTTTCCACCGCCGATGGCAATTCCGATGTCGCAGTAGTTGTGATGTGTCAGCTGCTTGCCATTCATCTGGGCATTAAGCGCCGGATACTGCTGAAGCCCGGTGACGACTGCTCGCACAAAGAACGACATGAAGCCCAGCTTTACGCCGTACTTCTTTTCGAAAACGTCTTTGTAAGATTCACGCAGCTTCTTTACGGCCGACATGTCGACCTCGTTAAATGTCGTCAGCAACGCGGCGGTCTGCTGAGCTTCCACAAGTCGTTTAGCGATCGTCTGCCGAATCGGACTGAGCGGAACATTCCGAGTTTCCCGGCTGCCGCCAACATGAACAGGCCCAGCCTGAACGGTACGGATGACGTCTTCCTTCAGAACTCGGCCGCCTGGACCAGTGCCAGCAACCGAGCCTGCTGGAAGATTGTTCTTTGCCATTTCAGAGGCCGCTGCTGGCATCACATGCCCGCCTGCTTTTGCGGGAGCGGCTGCGACAGTCGGTGCAGATGCCGCCGGTACGGCCGTTGGAGCCGGGGCAGCAGTTGCGGCTGGAGCGTCAGATGGCTGAAGATAGCCGATCACTTCGCCGATGGCCGCTGATTCGCCGGCCTTCTTCAGGATGCGAGTCACAATGCCGCCGACGGGCGACGGAATCTCAAACGTCGCTTTGTCTGTTTCAAGACCCACGATGTTCTTGTCTGCCGCGACAAACTTTCCTTCGCTGGTATACCATTCTCCAATGAACACTTCTGAGATGGATTCACCAACGGCCGGAACCTTGATTTCAATTTCCTTAGTGCTCATTCGAGTTCAAACGCCTGTTTAAGAATTGTCTGTTGTTCGATTTTATGACTGGTCGCAGATCCGGTCGCAGGGCTGGCGGATTCAGGACGACAAACTCCACGGAACGGATACTTATCAAGCAGTCGTTCGCCGTACTTCATTCGGAGAAAGCCCCATGCACCCATGTTGCGAGCTTCTTCCTGAACCCAGAACAGCGATGCCTTCTCAGAATACTTTGAAAGCGTCTCTTCGAGCAATCCTGCCGGGAACGGATACAGCTGTTCAATTCGAACAATTGCGACATCGGTGATTTTGTTCTCTTCCCGATACTTTGCGAGATCGTAATACACTTTGCCTGAACACAGCAGTACGCGGCGGACAGCTTCGGATGAAATTGTTGTGTCCGGGATAACTTCCTGGAAGCGTCCGTTCACAAGCTCTGAAAGTGGCGACATCGCTTCTTTGGATCGCAAGAGGCTTTTCGGGGTCATCACCACCATCGGTTTTTTCCATCTCCGCAGAGCGTGGCGGCGGAGCATGTGGAAGTAATTTGCTGGTGTGGTTGGATTCGTGACCTGGATATTATCGTCAGCGCCCATGGCCAAAAAGCGTTCCAGTCTCGCACTGGAATGCTCAGGCCCCTGCCCTTCCATGCCGTGCGGAAGAAGCAGCACAAGGCCGCTCAGACGTTTCCACTTGTCTTCGGCACTGGCAATGAACTGGTCAATGATGACCTGAGCCGCGTTGACGAAGTCGCCGAACTGCGCTTCCCACATCACAAGCCCATCGGGACAATCGAGGCTGTAGCCATACTCGAACCCCAGGACACCGACTTCGGAAAGCGGGCTGTTGTAAACTTCTACATGCTCTGGTCTTTTGGCGAGATCCTGAAGGCCGATCCAGACATGGCCATCATTGAAATCGTAAAGCCCAAGGTGTCTATGGCTGAATGTCCCGCGACGGACGTCCTGTCCGCTGAACCGCATTCGGGTGCCTTCACTGACAAGCGTCCCGAAGGCCGCCATTTCAGCGCCACCCCAGTCAAACAGAATCTCGCCTGCCGCCATCTTGCGGCGTGATTCGAGGACGTTTTCAATTTTCGGATGCGGTTTGAAGCCCACGGGCGGTGAAGTCAGAGCCGCCATGGCTTTCTGGATCGCTTCAGCAGGTACACCGGTTGTCGGATGATCAGCTTTGGAGGACAAACCGCCAAAGTACCCGTTCCACATCCCGCCACCGCTGTCTTCCAGATACTTGAAGCCTTCCTTGCGAGCTTCCAGTAACTCTGCTTCCAGAACCTGGCCCCGGCGAGCCACGATTTCCATGCCCTCTTCTTTCGTCACTTCGCGGAGGCTCACGAGTGACTCAAGGAAGCTGTTGAAAACTGTCTGTCGGCTGCGGATCACCTGATACATCGTTGGCTGAGTGAACGCAGGCTCGTCGGCTTCGTTATGGCCTCGACGACGGAAGCAGTACATGTCGATAATTACGTCGCGATGGAATTTCGCGCGGAAATCCATCGCCAGCTGAACCACCTGCGCCACTGCTTCCGGGTCTTCGCCATTCACATGGAAAATCGGAATCTGCAGCATGCGAGCCACGTCGGTTGCGTAGGTGCACGAACGAGCTTCTGAAGGCGAAGTTGTGAAGCCCACCTGATTGTTGACAATAATGTGGACGGTGCCGCCCGTCTGATAACCAGGCAGCTCGCTCAAATTCAAAGTTTCCTGAATCACGCCTTCGCCAGCAAACGCCGCGTCGCCGTGAACCAGAATCACACAGCTCTTTCTGCGGTCAAAGTCACCATTGCGATCCTGCTTGGCTCGCAGACGACCCTGAGCGACCGGGTTCACAAATTCCAGATGGCTTGGGTTGAAGCACAGCGTCAGGTGGACATTCTGGCCTGAAGACGTCATCCGATCAGAGCTGTAGCCGAGGTGATACTTCACGTCGCCACGACCCATTTTTAGCTGCGGATCAACATCATCGAATTCGCGGAAGATCTTCGATGGGCTCTTCCCCATAATGTTGGCCAGCACGTTCAGGCGCCCGCGGTGAGCCATTGCGAGAACGATCAGATCTGTGCCCTGACTGCCTGCCCGTTCAATGGCCATGTCAAGCAGAGGGATGAGACTTTCTGATCCTTCCAATGAGAAGCTTTTTGCTCCCACATACTTCTTCTGCACGAACTCTTCAAAGACGACCGCATCGCTGAGTCGCTCCAGGATTCTGACCTGCTCGGATCGAGACAGTTTCAGGCGGTTGGCCGTGCGTTCCATTCGGTCCTGCAGCCACTGGCGGACCTGCATGCTGTCGATGTGCATAAACTGCACGCCGATGGAGCGGCAATAGGTCGTCTGCAGCCAGGTAAGCATTTCGCGAAGAGTCCGCGTGTCCGGTCCGCCGGCCCATTGAGTCGAAAACTTGCGACTCATGTGCTCTTCGGTAAAACCATAAAATGCGGGATCCAGTTCTGCCGGCTTTGGTCGCTCGGCATTCAACGGATCTATTTTCGCAATGATGTGTCCGCGCACACGGTAACTGCGGATCAGCTGATCCAGTCGTTCCTGGAGAATCACGGCATCGGACGTTGTAGGGTCTACTCGGACTTCCGACGACTTGTGGAAAATACTCTCCGCCTGAAACGGGGCCTGCAGACTTTCGGGAGTAAGTCCGGAATCCACGACCTGAAGTTCATCGAAATAGTCCCGCCAGTCCGGGGAGACGGAATTGCGATCACGCAGATAACTCTCAAGCTGCGACTCCGCGAACTCCAGGTTCTGCGTCCCCATGTCAACTTTTGGTTTTGAAACCAAACCGTTGCCGCCAACATTGCCTGGCAAACGTGAAGAGTCCGGAGTGTCCAAAAACGATGGGGCACCATTCGGAAGCGAAGTTGTGTTCGACATTTTCAGATGGCTCTGCAATCACCGGCGCTGCATTGGGTGAGCAATGCAGCCAGCGTGGAAGGGGACTGTTTTTGATTTCAGGTGTCAATGCGGTTGCCGCATCATAGACAGACTGCCATGATTGGGAAGCTTTTGACAGTGTGCAGGTCAGGAATTTCGTCGCGCATTCTTCATGGGAAAATCAGGAATCAGGCCTGTCCTGTACATTATTGACCTTCCTTGGTAGCTCCTTGCGCACCCCTTAGGTCAGAGCTAAATCAGGTGCAAGAACAAAGCGTCTGCCGTGTCAGCAACAAGTCTTTCTTGGCGGAAACATTTAGGAAAAACAGGCGGAATTTCCTCCAACTTCTCCCAATCCAGATCACAAACAGAGTTCAGAACTATGGAAACGACTGCCCGAATTGGAGTGCTTACCGTATCAGACCGGGCCAGTCGGGGTGAATACGAAGATCTTGGCGGTCCGGCGATCTGTGCCTACCTGCAGGAGGTGCTGGTTTCTCCATGGTCGCCGGAATACCACATTGTTTCTGACGATCGGCAGTTGATAGGCCAGGAACTTCAGCGAATGGCGGATGAACTGAACTGCTGCCTGATCATCACAACAGGAGGTACCGGACCTGCCGTTCGCGACGTTACTCCGGAGGCAACGGAAGATGTCTGCGAAAAGATGATGCCGGGTTTTGGTGAGCTGATGCGCAAGGTGTCTCTCGAAAAAGTCCCGACAGCCATCCTGAGTCGCCAAACTGCCGGAATCCGCGGTTCCGCATTGATCGTTAATCTTCCCGGCCAGCCGCGGGCGATTCGCGAATGCCTGGACGCTGTAATGCCGGCCATTCCTTACTGCATTGACCTGCTGAAGGGGCCTCGCCTTGAAACCGATGCACAACGACTGGCAGCATTTCGACCCACAGCGAAGTAACTACTTTTGTCGGAAGTCGGTCAGCACCGGACGTAAAAAATGCCTCAGAATTCTTTCTGAGGCATTTTCAAATCAGTTCGAGTTCGAGCGATAGGCCGATTAGATTCCCGGGCTTGCGGAACTGTCGTCCTGGCCCAGCAGAAAACCGGCTCCGCCGGCGAGACCGGCTCCCAGCAATGCGCCGAGACCGCCACCGCCACCGCCACCGGCTGCTCCACCACCACCAGCCCCAGTTCCACCGCCACCACCAGCTCCGGGAGGAACAGCGGATCCTGGAGGGCCAGCAACTGCTGGGGGCGCATCAGTCGACGGATTCACCGTTCCGTCAGTGCGGTCGGCAATATTGTTGATGTTGAGGTTTCGCGGCCCAATGGGTGCAACAGCGATATCAAGAGTGGCCATCACGGCCACCGTCTGGTAACCCAGCAGTCCGTTCTTCTGTTCGACAGCTTGAACTTCTGAGCCCAGAATGTTGACGGTTAGAGCGCAGATCCCATCCCTGCCGCTGCCAACAACGGTATGCAACCCCGGATTTAATCCTGTTGCGACAAAGGAACCGTCAGGCTCAACATTGGCAAATGTCACAATTTTTCCATCGCGCAGGAAATGCACGGTGACGTCCATCACTTCGCGATATCGTCCTGTTCGCTCGTCCAGAAGGTTAATCTCTCCATGCAGACTGCCATCTTTCTTAAGCTGCACCGTGTACCCTGACATAGCTGTCGCCGGCGGACCCGATCCCAATGGAAATGAATCGTCATATGCACTAACTTCTGAGGAAAATCGAAGATCGCGAACACCCATTTGAGCCAGAATCAGCTGCTTTGTCAGCTGATAGTCTGGGGACAGTGTAAGAGCCGCATTGATCGCCGGATTCACAGGTGTATGTTCTGCATTTTCAGCGATCAGACGCATACCAACCATGAGCAGGGATTTGTTGGTGTATGCCAGCAGGCCGGCAACACCTGGCTTAAGCCCTGTCACGGAAAAATTGCCGTCGGCATCAGTCTTTGTAACTGCAACGACTTCACCGCCCGCGAGTACCTTAACGATACAGCCAGCAGCGGATGCCGATCCTGATTCTGTCCCTGCAACGAACAAGTGCCCCGAAAAACTTCCCGATGCATCAAGCACCACATCTTCGGTGCGGTCACTGACAATCTCTTCGGGAGGCAACGGCTGAGTCGAGGGGTTTGCTATTGCAGCAAGGTCTGCCTCGAGCTCAGGAACTGCACCAGCCTGAACTTCTGAGACCAGCGGATTTTCCTGCTGTGCCGAGGCACGCAGCGTGACATACATGGATCCCGCAGTCACCGAAGCTGCAAGCCCCATAACTGCAAACATCGCAAGGTATTGGTTAAATTTCATCCGCGATCTTCCCTTTCCTGGGATTTCAGCCTTGGCGTACGTGAGTCTAAGGGACAGCCTGACCACTCGCCAATTTCAGACTCTAAAGTATGATGGGTTTCATAAAGCACACGCAACTCAAAATCGCAATAATTCGCTGGATCCCAACAAACCCTCAGGACTTCCCAAATCGCTTAGCTTCAGTTTTGGGGTGGCCACGACGAAGCGGGGGCCGGCCTTGTCTTTGCACGTTTTCCTTACCTTTGGGCTTTGGTTGTCGAAATTCATGCGCATAACAACCTGGAATGTAAATGGTCTGCGAGCCGCAATTCGCAAAGGGTTCAGGAGACATCTGGATACTATTCAGCCGGATGTGTTGCTGATGCAGGAAGTTCGTGCTCGTCCTGACCAGCTTCCGGAAGAATTTCGAAACCCGGATGGCTGGCATGTACTTTGGAATCCCGCCACGCGGCCCGGATATTCGGGGACAGCCATCTGGTCTCGGCATCCGCTTGTGAGCCACGAACTGGGGATTGGGCAGTTGGGAAATGACGACGAGGGTCGACTCATTGAAGCCGAGATTGGTGGCGTGCGAGTGGCCTGCGTTTACCTTCCATCAGGATCTTCCAGTCCTGAGCGGCAGGCCGTCAAAGAGGTGTGGATGAAGCAGTTTCGCGTCTGGACCGAGTTGAGATCGCGGGAGCAGCCTGTCATTTTCGGGGGCGATGTTAATGTGGCTCATACGGAGCGCGACATTTTCTACGCCAAATCAAACGCTCAAACATCGGGCTTTCTGCCGCATGAACGCGAATGGTTTGGTGAACTGCTTCAGTCTGGCTGGCACGATCTGGTCCGTGAACATCACGGAGATATCCATGGTCCTTACTCGTGGTGGTCGAATCGCGGCAAAGCCCGTGAACTCGATCGCGGCTGGCGAATCGACTACCTGCTCTGCAACAAAGCCGCTCGCCCATTGTTTAAGTCTGCCACCATCCACCGCGAAGGAGGGCTTGAAGTCAGTGACCACGCTCCGGTGTCCATCGATCTGGATCTCTGACGATTTGCTTCTCAGAGTCTCTTTAGTCGTTCGTTCAGAAAATCGGCCTTCCAGTCACTGGAAGAAATACCATCGGATGAAGAGAGCACTGTTAGTCGCCAGATTTGCCGCGGCAATCGACCCGAGACCGGACTTCACATCATGAAGGCCGACGGATTTGGTTTCAAAGGGCATGGAACTCGGATGGCCATTCCCGTGTCGAAGTATGCTTTTACCCTTGGAGAACCTAAACTCCTTCGCTGAAAGTCCGACCACACGAACCAGGGATTCGTGGTCCGACACAATCAACAAATCACTCGGAGGGTTTTAAAACTGCCCTGCCGCTCCCCAAAACCATTCAATCTCGAATCTGACCGAATCCATGTTCCAACCCGTCTCTGACAGCAACTTTGTTACTGGCGAACATTCCGTTTTGAAGCTCTGGGAGATCCAGCAGACGTTTCGGCAGCTGCGACAGAAAAACGCAGGCCGGAAACGCTGGAGCTTTCTCGACGGGCCCATCACAGCCAACAACCCGATGGGCGTTCATCATGCCTGGGGTCGCACGTATAAAGATACGTATCAACGCTTCTTCGCAATGACCGGCCACGACCAGCGATACCAGAATGGTTTCGACTGCCAGGGCTTATGGGTTGAAGTCGAAGTCGAGAAGCAACTGGGACTCGGGACCAAAACTGCTGTCCATGAATTCGGCATCGACAACTTTGTCAACGAGTGCAAGCGCCGAGTTCTCCGGTTCGCAGCTCGACAGACCGAACAGTCTCAGCGTCTCGGCTACTGGATGGACTGGGACAATCCGACCCAGCTGCGAGAACTGGCCGAACACCTTGGCACCGACGACGAAGTGACGATTACAACTCCAAGCGGCCTGTCGGAAACCGCGGTGGCTCATCAGCTTGTCGAAAAGCTCGGCAACCCGGAATGGGGCGGCAGCTATTTCACGTTCAGCACTGAGAACAACGAAACCATCTGGACGTTCCTGAAGAAGTGCTTCGAACGCGGCAAGATTTATCAGGGCCATGACGTCATGCCCTGGTCCGGCCGTGGCGGCAGCGCGTATTCGCAGATGGAAATCGCCGAAGGTCGCAAGCTGACGACTCATAAGAGCGTGTTTGTGCGGTTTCCGATTAAGCGAGAAGTCAATGGGAAGTATAGGAGTCATGAGAGTGATGTGCCAGAATCACATGATTCACATTCTTCCCATCAGGCTACCCAGGAGTACCTCCTTGTCTGGACCACAACACCGTGGACGCTCACAAGCAACGTCGCCTGTGCGGTCAACACGGATCTGGATTACATCAAGATCCAAACCAAACGCGACAACGCGATCTACTACTTCGCCAAAGACAATCTGAACTTCCAACGTCTGTCGTCCGAGTTCAAAGATGGCTTCGGTCGGCCCGAATGGAAATGGCCAGAAGGCGTTCCCAAGCTGAAGACATTAGCTCAGATCTTCAAGGAACAAGGCGGCTTCGAAGAGCTTGGTACGCTCAAAGGTGCTGAGATGGTTGGGTGGAGGTATGACGGACCGTTTGATGAACTGCCGGCTCAGCAGATGGACGGCGGATGCCCTGTCGATGAAAGCAATCTCGGCAAGTGCGGAAAATCGGGGCACAAGGTCATCGACGGTGGTCGCGACTCACGAGGCAGCGCCAATGTTGTCGCTGGCGAAGGAACCGGCATCGTTCATATCGCTCCAGGCTGTGGAGACATTGACCACAAGATGGGAGTCGCGCTTGGCCTGCCGGTGATTGCGCCGTTGAGGGATGATGGCACGTACAGCGAAGAGTTCGGTGACTTCGCGGGGTTGGAAGCGATCTCACCAAAGACCGCTGAACTGGTCTTTGAAAAGCTCAAAGCCAAAGGCATGCTCGTCGCCGTTGAAACCTATCCGCATATCTATCCACACTGCTGGCGAACGGGTGATGAACTGGTCTTTCGACTTGTCGACGAATGGTTCATTAATATGGACTGGCGCGATGAGATCAAAGATGTGACTCGTCAGATTCGCTGGTTACCAGACAGCATCGACGGGCAGGAACGGGAGATCGAATGGTTGTCCAATATGAGCGACTGGATGATTTCCAAGAAGCGTTTCTGGGGACTCGCCCTGCCGATCTGGGTGAACGAAGACGATCCAGCAGATTTTGAAGTCATCGGCTCGCTGGCGGAACTCAAGGAACGCAGCGTCGAGGGCTGGGGCGATTTCGAAGGTAACACGCCGCATCGTCCGTGGATCGACGGCGTCATCATTGAAAGCCAGACGCCCGGCAAATTAGGCCAGCGGATGCGTCGCGTTCCGGACGTCGGCAACCCGTGGCTCGATGCGGGCATCGTGCCGTTCAGCACGATGGGTTACAACACAAACCGCGAAGAATGGCAGAAGTGGTATCCGGCCGATCTTGTGACCGAATGTTTCCCCGGCCAGTTCCGCAACTGGTTTTATTCGATGCTGTCGCTATCGACTATGATGCGTTACGACGAAGCGGACAACGCGGAAGACAAGAAACCGTTCCGCACGCTGCTCGGGCATCGCCTTGTAACAAACGAACAGGGCAAGCCGATGCACAAATCGGACGGCACGGCGATTTGGTTCGAAGAAGCGGCCGAACAGCTGGGCGTGGATACGATGCGCTGGATGTATTTGGCTCAGAACCCGGCTCAGGATCTGCGATTTGGAACTCGACATCCGGACAAGCCGGTGACTCTTCAAACCCCAGAAGGTGCGATCAGCAAGACGAAGGAAGGCGTTCCGACAGCAACCGTCACGAGCAGCCCGGCCGATGAGACTCGCCGCCAGATCCTGATCCCGCTGTGGAACTGTTACAAGTTCTTCGTGGACTATGCGATTGCGGACGGTTTCGTGCCGAGTGATGAATTGCGCCGGCGAGTCACCCAAAGTAGACATCACTCTCCGAGTGATGAACTCCCCGGTAAATCGTCCCGCAACGAGCCTGGTAGCAATTTGAACGATCCCGCATCTGGCATTCGTCACTCAGAGAGTGACGGCTACTTTAATCGTCCCGAAATCGATCGCTGGATTCTGTCCAACCTGCAATCACTGATCGAGGTTGCCCATCGCGAAATGGCCAACTACAACGCGCCGGCGTTCTGTGCGGCGGCGGCTCAGTTCATTGATGATCTGAGCAATTGGTACATTCGCCGCAACCGCCGTCGCTTCTGGCGTTCGAAGGACGCCAGCGATGCTGACAAGAATGCTGCGTATGAGACACTGTACGAAGTGCTTGTGACACTGTGCCGGTTGCTGGCACCATGTATTCCGTTTTTGACAGAGCGGATGTATCAGAACCTGGCCCTGGGCCAGGAGTGTTCAGTTGACAGTGTTCAGTGTTCAGAAAATCGTAGTGTTGCTGCTTCCACTGAACACCGAACATTGAACACTGAACACTCGCTTCCAGCGTCCGTTCATCTCAGCGACTATCCAACCGTAGACTCATCGTTGCTTGATGCCGATCTCAACCTGCGAATGGCGGCGGCTCAGAAGGTTGTGCGGCTGGGACATAAGCTGCGAGAAGAATCCAACCTGCGAGTTCGTCAGCCGCTGACGGAACTGCGGTTTGCATCGTCCAATGCAGACACATCTGCAGCGATTGATAAACTGGGCGACGTAATCGGTGAAGAGCTGAACATTCAAAAAGTGATTCGTCAGGACAACCTCGATTCGCTGGTCAAGTACGCCTACAAGCCGAATCTAAAAACGCTTGGCCCGAAGTACGGCAAGTTGCTGAATGCTCTGCGAACGAAACTCCCGGAACTCGGTGATGCCGTTCTGGCACCGTTGCGTCGAGGCGAAAATCTGACTGTTCAGCTCGACGGACAAGAAGTCTATCTGACTCCGGATGACGTTCTCGTCAGCACCGAACAAGCTGCCGAATGGGTGTGTTCGGACGACGCGGGAATCCAGGTCGCCATTAGCACGGTGCTGACTCCGGAGCTGCTCCGCGAAGGCATGTCCCGAGACTTCGTTCGACAGGTTCAACAGCTTCGAAAGGACGCCAACCTGAACATTCAGGATCGCATCAAAGTACAGTATCACTCGCAGGACAACACCGTTCAGGCCATGGTCGCCGAATGGGGCGATTACATCCGTGGCGAAACGCTGGCTGACAGAATTGAGTTCTCAGCGTCACCTGGCGTGGAAACGAAATCAGTCAATGTTGGCGAGTGTCCAGCGAACATCTGGATTGTGATGCCTTCCTGACGGAGTCTTAGTCATGGATCTTATTGATGAACTGGTGGCCCTGATCAAAGCATTGAACGACGCTGGTGTTCGTTACGCTCTTTGTGGCGGACTGGCAATGGCGGTTCACGGACATCCAAGAGCAACACAGGATATTGATCTGCTGATTCCCGAAGAAGAACTGGAAAAAATTCAGCAAGTGGCTGAGACTGCTGGATTCTGGATACCCAGCGGCCGGATGCCCTTCAAAGCAAAAACGCCACTCGCGATGGAGATTTATCGAGTCTCCAAAGCAGTGGGTTCGGTCCTGATACCGCTGGATATGATTATTGTGTCGCCTGCTCTTCAGGATGTCTGGGAGGGGCGAATAGATCTTCCGCTAGGGGCCATTCAGTGTCCCGTGGTTTCACGAGAAGGATTGATCACCATGAAAAGGATTGCGGGTCGACACCGCGATCTGGCAGACATTGAAAGCCTGACAGGAGTTGACGATGAGTCCTGATGAACCACAGCTGGAAGCAGCAGGCAGGGTGAACATGTCGCCTGAAGCCATTCTTCAAAGACTGCAACTCGTTGGGCAGCTCAATGAGCTTTGCCGATTTCTGCAGACCGGCCAGCGGCTAGTGCGGCAGAATGAGCTTTCGCAACATCGACCGAAACCTGGGCTCGGTGCGAAGCCGTCCGCATGACGTCGATGAAGCGGGGTTTTTCGGCACTCGAAGCGGTAATCAATGGAATGTTCGGCATTCTGTTGTGTGTCATGATTGCCTTGATTCCGTTGTTATCGCTGGAGCAAAAAATCCCTTTGTTTCCAGCCGGTCACGAGAGCGTTGTCCTCGTCCTGCTGGCGTGCGTTGCTCTCGAAGGACTGAATATCTGGCGAATCCTCACCGCTCACCTGGATCCTCAATCGGCCCCAGGCCCATCTGCTGCATTGCAATATCAGCCGTCAGCGCACATCCCTGTTCGTATGATGTCGATTCTGTGGTACTTCTTCCACATGCTTTGTGCTGGTGCATTCATCATGATGTGCAAGTATCAGGCATTGCATGGTGTGACGACTCGGGACAAACTGACGGGGCTGATCTTCGGGTTCGGAATGCTGGGCGCGTTCAATGTTTTTCTGGCGTTGACCGCGAAGGCGATCACCAACAGGGACACGTTTGTGGCAGGCCTCTGGCGATGTCGATTTCTGATTGATATTGCCTTTGAAATCACTGCTGTTGTGATTGTTCTTGCACAGTAAATAAGTCCGTTTTCAACAACCATGTGTGAATCATCGTTACCGTCACTCGTCATCCTCGGTCAGATCCACCTCATCATCATCCGGTGGATCTTCCAGCAAGGGCAATCCGAAATGAGTCTCCACCATTTCGGCGATCTGGCACAAACGACCAGTCACCCGAGCCTGCAGAGGAGGCAGCGCATTGCCGATGGAATCGGCGGCCTCATACAGCGCCACCGGATTTTCGCGGTCCGGCAACTGCTTCAGTAAATAATCCGCCAGACTGATGTCGGCGCGGGCGTGATCAAAGGGATATGGAATCGATTCGAACGACTCCCGCAAATGCGTGATGTGATCGTACAGCTCGGTCATACGTTCGTTAATCTGAGCGATCAATGGCTGGCCGTGATTGTTGTCAGACAAAATAGACAGCAGCTTTCCCATGGCAATCTGGGCATCTCGAATCACCAGCAACTGTCCGAGCCGTTCGTTGACATGGTTGAAGATGTTCAGTAACTGATCCAGTTCCCCGCTAGCAACCCCCTGCTCGGCCAGGGCGCGGAGCAAATCCGGTGTGCGTGCGAGCTGCAACGCGGTGTAGAGCCGTTCGGCGGCTGCATCTTCAAACGGTATCAGCTTAGGTTCGAGTTTTCCGATGCGGACTTCAGCCGAATCACGAGCCTCACTGATTTCGGTTCGACTGGTCAACGGAATTGAGAAATCTTTTTTGCCGACTTTGATCCCCGCCTTCAGCAGAATATCGGCCAGGCCAATTTCAATCATCTGCGTATCAAGCTTATCGAACCCCTGCCAGACGGTCGCATACGGATCGGATTCCGTCAGCATGGCCGCTCGACTGCGCTTCATTCTAGCCAACGTCTCTGCCGGATTTTTTGGAGACCGGAAGGCCGTTGTGGGACTTGCAAACGGACGGTACCAGGCAATATGGCCCTGAAAAAATCGTTTGAGTGCCTTCCACGCATCGGTCTGTGCCTTCTGCAGTTCCATCAGTTTGTCGACCGGATGCAGATCGGACTTCTTCAGCTCCTTGCCAAAAATTTCTTTGTAATAATCCCAGGTGACTGCGCGGGAAAGGAAGTCGAACCGTTTAAAAAGATGCCCGGCAGGAAGTCGGAGCTGAAAGATTCCCTCGGTGTTTTCCTCGGCGGCACTTGCCATACGTTCGCGGTCACAGGGATGGGTGTCGAAGTGCCCGGTCTTCGATTCCAGGATCATCTCATCGATTTTGGCATGCACCTTTTCCGGCAACTGGTCGACATTCAGCAGAATCAGCTTCGGGAGATTGTCACCCAGACGTCCCTCGCGGTAAAAATTTCCGAGGTCCGACATCGCGCCGCGATAAGCGACTCCCAGTACCGACAATTGCCTTGCCGTTGTGGCAAATATGCGACTGCCTGCCAGGCGGGCTTCATGGCGATCAGCGTCGAACTCCATCTGACGCAGCAGATAGCCGCCGACAAAATGACCGGCGATCATCAGAACCCACAGTACCTTTCGAGTCATCCAGACTCCCAGACGCGTCAGGTACAAAACCCAGCCGATGCGGATATCCAGGTTGTGCGACCATTCCGCCAGTTTGTCATCCCAGGCATCGCGTTCGTAAACAACGCGAGTGAACCAGAAGCTGATGGAGCGAATCAGATAAGTCAGCCGCATCCCGGCACCCTGCGCGAAATGACCGAACTCATGAGCCAGCACGCCACCGAACTGACGCATGGTAAGCCCGGCGACGAGCGGCATTCCCAGCGTGAGAACCAGATCATTTCCCACCATGCTGAGCAGACCGCGACCAAAGCTGGCGCTGGCGTTGATGTTGCAGTCGATGTCGATCCGTTTGGGACGAGGCGCGTTGACGGCAGCGCAGATACGTTCGACGAATTCAAACAGAAGCGGTTCCTCTTCGGGCTTGATTGTGCGTCGGCCGGAATGGTTGGCAGGCTTCGAAAACAGAGGCTTGAACATGAATACGATCAAAGCCAGGCCCATGATGATCGGTGCCATGTAGACGAGAAAGGCAAAGACCATGGCGCGACCGTTATTTCCCCCCGTACCAGCACCCGCAGCCGCCGACATGATGCCGGTATGATTCACCGCGTGATAACAGACGCCCCAGCCGACAAATGCAATCAATCCCAGGTAGATCAGCGGCAGCATGAACATGAACAGGGAAACGATAACGATGCCAAACCGATACGAGCTTGCAACAGGAACAGGAGCGATCTTCATCTGAGAAAACGACGCGAACACTTTCTTGCGCAGGGTCTCAAAATCTTCCGGAGGCGCAGACAACGTGGCGGCCGTATGTCGGACAGCGTCGGCCTGAACATCACGTGGCCCCGTGACCACGCGAGCTCGCACGGGAGCGGACGCTGCAGGCGAAACAGGAGTCGTCGCTGCGATGGGGCCTGGTGCGGGTGAAGCTGGCAGAGTTGCTTCGTCAGCCGTCACTCTGCGGGCTCGACGAACCGGTGAGCCTGTTTCTGCAGCAGGTTGTTGTCCAAAAATCGCAGCAGGAGGAACGGTCGTTTGTTTGACTGGCGTTGGTGGTCCCGGAACATTTTGCTGTGGCGTGCGAGGTGGTACGGTGGGTGACGGGACGCCCAATTGCGGAACTTCCAGGACGGCCTTGCACTTCACACATCGAATACGCTTTCCACCCAGTTCGTCCTTCACTGCAAACGCTGCGCTGCAGGAAGAACATTTTATCGAAATCGGCACGTCAATTCTCCGGGGTGTGAGTCTCGTCACCTACGCTCCCACCGTAGAGTCGTTCATCGAGCGGCCAAAGTGAAGGCAAAAGGACGTTTTTATAGGGCTGACTCCGGTGGAGCCCTCGCAAATGCCGCGCCCGGATCAACCCTGCCCGGATTGCCTGTTTTCCCTGAATTGCGGACCTGAGATCTGCTCTTGGCCTGAAATTCTGTCTCCGGTTATCCTTTGCGGTCTCTCCTCTCGTCTGTAAGTCTCCGGCATGGAAGCCGAGTCGATGTTTTCTCGCCTGTCCTTCATCCTCATTGCGATGCTCACTCTGACCCAAACGGGCTGTGTGCATAGGCGCGTCACGATCAATTCGTATCCCCAGGGGGCGCTCGTTAAGGTGGACGGCAAGGATATTGGATACACGCCCGCTTCGTTCGACTTTACCTGGTACGGAACGCGCGAAGTTCAGCTGCTGAAAGATGGTTTTGAAACCCATACCGAACAGATTGACGTCAATGCTCCGTGGTATCAGAAATTTCCGCTCGATTTTGTGAGCGACAATTTTCTAGGGCATCATGTCACCGATCATCGGCAGTTCAGTTTTCAGCTGCAGCCTAAACGAGTCGATATGTCGAGCGACGTGATGCAGCGCGCCGGTGCTCTTCGAAGTGAAGCGATGCACGGACAGTAATGCTGGTTTTACGGCTCAACAGCATGGCTGAAACGAATGGGCGACAAGTTTTGTGTCCGCTGTGCCGGCCTGCGTTGACGTCCCTACGGTAAAGGATTTCGTGGAAGTCCGTACAGCGGGGAACGTGTCAGGGAAAAGGTCTAAATGTCCCAGACCATTGCACTGCGATGCCTCTCAAAGTAACCTCGTGACGATTCCTGACCTTGATTTGTGGGTCTGTTGAGACGTTGTCAGGCGAGTTTTCTGTACGAGAGGTGTTTTATGAAGCTTTCAGGATTACTGGTTGCTCTCCTGCTGATTCCGGGATTCGCAGTGGCTCAGGAAGAGTTGTCTGATGCGGACAAGCAGCTGATTCAGGCCATTCAGGCGGCTGGTGGGCAGGCGATGCCGCTGGCTAAAAATGACGCACGACTGACAGTAGCCTTCCATCTGTCTGACAAAGAGATTACCGACGAGACACTCGCGGTGGTTAAGGATGCAGCCAATATTCATTCGTTAAACCTGCGAGGCACGAAGGTGACGGATGCAGGATTGGCCCACGTCGCTGGTCTAAAAGGACTGACACGCCTGCATCTTGAAAAGACTGCTATTACTGATGCCGGGCTGTCTCAACTGGTCGGCCTGCCAGCTCTGGAGTACCTGAATCTGTATGAGACAAAGGTCACGGATGCGGGTCTTGCTCAACTGGGCGCGATCAAATCACTTCGACGGCTGTTTGTCTGGCAGACGGCCGTGACGGAGCCTGGCGAGGAAACTCTAAAGACCGCCATTCCTGAAATCGACATCGTTCCGGATTTCAAAAAGGACCGTGAGCGGGAAATTGTGGAAGCGGGCCGCGCTGCTGAAGATGCAGCGAAGCTTGTTGAAGAACTTGCCGCGACTACGGAAACTCAAACTAAAACGATCGCTGAGACCGCGGCTGCCTCCGAAGCGGCTGCTAAAGCACATGCAGAAGCTCAGGGGCCACTGGATGAAGCCAACAAAGCTTTGGAAGCTGCAAACGCTGCCAAGGCGGCTGCTGACAAAGCCGTGGTTGATTTGAAGGCAGATCCCAATTCACCGGCAGACGCCATTACTGCGGCAGAAGCCGCTGTCGTGGAATCGCAAAAGAATGTCGAAGCTGCCACTGCAGCAGTGGAGCCATTGAAAAAGCCGGCCGAGGAAAAGAAGGTGGCTGCAGATGAAGCCAAGAAAAAGGCGGATGAAGCAACAGCCAAGCTGGCGGAACTGAAAACAAAGTCTGAAGAAGCCGTGAAGAAAGCGGCGGAACTCAAGACTAAATCCGACGAACTGGCTGCGAAGAAATAAAATCTTTCAGGCCGCGATGTCTGAAAATCAACAGTCTCAAAAGCCTGGAACTCCGATAGTTCCAGGCTTCTTTTTGACTTCAGGATGACTCACCAGCGGATGGGATTGCTTTCCACAAACCGTCTGCAATCGTCTTCATGCCGTTGTCCCCCGAAATTCCCGGCCGATCCGATTCAGGCCCGCTATTTGTGGTTGCCAAATCGCCACTGATGATAGTTGGACGTGCCCTGCCCGGCTCGACTGCCTGGCCACAGCGGTCGAGCCAATTGGCCGGACTGCTCGTCCAGGTGTTCAGCATTGTAGAACATCAGATGATCGGCCGACGACCAACCGCCGTCTTCAGTGCTTATGGCCGGTGCTGTTGAAATGCCAAGCAGGCGTTTCACTATCTGGATTAACTGCAGGCTTGCGACAAGCGTGACAAACATGAAAAGTGCCATCAGCGGCACAAATGGGCCCATGTCAAAGATGCGTTCTGCAAGAGGCCAGACCATCGGCCAGGCAAACAGCAACAACAGGGTTGCGAGACTGAGCCACGGACCATACGGAATTTCACGATCTCGTTTCGTGACCCAGGCAAAGATTGCGGCGAAGATCGCGAGTATCGGAGCGATAAAAAAAACGGCCGTCACTGGCTGCCAGCCGATTACGCTGCCGACCATCGCCATCAGGACCACGTCGCCGAATCCCATTGCTTCCTGCTTCAGAACCCAGAAGCCTGCGATGCGGACCAGCCAGACGGTGCCTCCACCAATCACAAGTCCCGCAGCGCTGACGAGAAATCCGTGCATATGGGGATGCTTCGCGGCAAACGGAACGCAGTCCCATGATACGATCAGCGGTTTTATCCAATCGGGTGAGATGGATCGCAGGGTTGTAACGACGCTGGCATCCTGAAACCAGACGGGAACCAGATAGGTCTGACCGACGACGGTTGAAACCACGAGGGCAGTCAGCATCATCGGTACAGTGCATCCGTCGGGGATGATACGCAGTTCAAAATCGATGAACGTTGCCACAATCAGGCAGCAGATCATGGCGATGTGGAGTGCGTAACGCGCATGCAGCCAGGCGGGTGTCGTCCACAGGCCTGTGATTGTCTGAGGACCGTCTGGAGATTGAATTCCGAAGTCTGTGACCTGCCCCCAGAAATTGGCCGGCATTTCTGTCTGATACACGGCAATAAATAAAATGCCGGTCAGCAGTTCAACCAGCGGGTAGCGAGGTGAAATCGGCCGATGGCAACTGCGACATTTGCCCTTCAGCAGCAGCCAGCCGAACAGGGGAATGTTATCTCGCCATTTGATCGCCGCTGCACAGCGCGGGCATCCGGAGCCGTGGCTGTTGAGAGCCTTCAGCTGGTCCCAGAGCCTGAGCTTCGAAGGGAATCGGTGAATACAGACGTTCAAAAAGCTACCGATGCAGCAGCCAAGGATAAACAAAAACGGCAGCACAAAAAGCCTCGGCAGGTCGAAGAGCATCATGCTGTGATTTCCTGCGGTTCCTGTCCGGTGATGTGCTGTGCGATACGTTCGGCCATCTGTGCCGGACGTTCCGCACCGGCGTCAATAATCAGTGTGGCACATTCGCGATACAAAGGCTCCCGGACAGCCAGAACTTCTGCAACTTCTTCAGCAATCGGACGGCCTGTCAGGCTGGGACGTCGTTGCGTCGACATTTTGTCGCCACCCAGTCGTCGTGCCAGAACGTCCACCGACGCCTGCAGCCAGACAACCGGACCCGCGGCTTTGATCAGACTTCGGTTGGTTTCTGACAGGATGGCTCCCCCGCCGCTTGCAATCACGAGATCCGACTGCCGCAAAAGTTCGGCCAGAACTTCGGACTCACGTTTGCGAAACCCGGCCTCACCCTCATGTTCAAAAATGTCCTTTATCGAAGCCCCGGCGCGCTGTTCAATCACTTCATCGCAGTCCACCCAGGACCAGCCCAGGCGTTTCGCAAGTCGAGGAGCAACACTCGATTTTCCGCTCGCACGGTATCCAATCAATGTAACGACCATCGTTCCCAGTTCTAAATCTGAACCCGTTTCTGCGGGTAACCTGTGCGGTTCGGAATGCCTGGTGATTTCGAAAACCATGCCACTGTGCCGCTAATCTTCGTTTGAAGTCGCAGCCGGTTTTTCTCCGGATGCGGGGGCAACAATTGTGCGAGCCGCCGACATGGCCCTGCGCAGAGTCTCCGTCATGTATTCTCGAGGAGCCTCAACACCGGTAAACAGTTCGAACTGCTTTCCAGCCTGTCGAATGAACATTTCCATTCCGCCGACGGTTGGGCAGCCGCGCCCACGCGCCTGTTTCAACAGCAAAGTCTGCTCAGGATTGTAAACGGTATCAAACACCAGCGTGGAATCACTCAGCCAGTTCTGCTCAAACGGTGTTTCGTCCAGCTTTGGATGCATCCCCACAGACGTGCAGTTGACCAGAATTTCGCACGATTCGGCACCTCGGTTTTCCCACGAAACAAACTGACATCCCAGGTCGGCCGCCAGCGATCGTCCGCGTTCGCGAGACCGGTTCGTGACGGCCAGAGCGGCGCCCTTCTGAATCATCGCATAGCCAACCGCTCTGGCCGCACCGCCCGCGCCGAGAATCAGAACTTTGCGGCCAGTCAGATCAGTTTCCTGGCCGGCCTTCATCAGGCCTTGCTGAATGGCCTCCAGAGCGGCCGATGCATCGGTGTTAGCCGCCGCCCATTTGCCGTCTATTCGATACAGAGTATTTGCGGCTCCGATCTTTGTGGTTTCTTCATCCTGCACGTTGCAGAACTTTAGAACGCTCTCTTTGTGAGGAATCGTGACACTGTAGCCACTGATGCCTAGACGATCAAATTCCTTGAGTGAATCCAGCAGGCCATCCGCCGGGATTCGCAGCGGCAGATAAACTGCGTTGATGCCCGCTTTGCGAAAGGCGGCATTATGAATCAGCGGACTTTTACTGTGAGCAATTGGATCGCCAATCACACCGTAAACTTTTGTGTCTTTCGTGATCTTGTTGAACCGATACAGGTTGCGCACTTCGGCGAAAGACAACTGACCAGGCGCCATCTCACGTTCACGACTGAAGCTGGCATAGGTGAAAGGTGAACCGGCGCGTCCGCAGAGAATGCGACTGATCGTTCCCAGTTCGCCCATGCAGAAGCCGACGGTGGGCACTTTGGCCGAACTAACCATTTCCAGCATGCGGACATTATCGGCCGGTGAGTTGGCCATGGTGACGATTTTGATCACATCGGGATCGCACTCGGCCAGTCGATTGTGAATGTCATACAGTTCCACCGGTGTTTCATCAAAGTTGTGATAGCTGACAATACGTTTCGTCTTTCCATAGCGGCGGATCGACTTCGCAATGTCATCTTCCAGGTCAACGTATTCCGCACCGGTAATGATGGCTTCACGCAGAATCGCCAGACGCTGCTCTTCTGTCCCAAACCAGCGGCCTCGGTCGGAACGACGGCGGCATGTCACAACAACCGGCGTTGGCCGTTCTTTCAGGAGTACGCCGACATCCGGTTTCTTGCGCATATAATCAAGACGCAGTTCGACCAGTTCTGCTCCCTTTGTCGCAAGGGCTTTGTGTTCTTCCATGATGGAGGAATGGCGAGTTCGCCCGAGGCTTACGCAAATCATGTTCGGTCAGATCCGCATTTGAGACGGTGTGGTGTTCGGTTACCAGACGGCAGTTTCCCCCGCGAGCCGACAGATTTCCCATGGCTGGCCGGTCGTGGGGAACGAAACCGTGATTCTGGATTATCGTCGTCTGAGCCGTGAGCGTCCAGACGCTGCGAGGGAAACAACTGTCACGCCGCGAATTTGTGATCCGCTGAGTCCGTTGTTAGTTCACGCGGCAGATCATGACTTTCAGGTACTCTGTCTCAGGGCAAATCACACTGACCGGATGGTCGGCCGGCTGTCCCCGGTTTTCGAGGATCTGAATGTCGCGGCCAGTCACGCGAGCAACCTCGGCAAGCATTTCCTGAAATTCGGCGCGACTGACAAGGCCTGAGCAACTGCAGGTCACCAGAATTCCACCGGGCTTCAATATCTGCACCGCGAGCTGATTCAGCCGGGAGTAACCCGTGATGGCGCGGTCCATCCCATTGCGGGTGCGGGCCATTCGCGGTGGGTCGAGGATCACTGCGTCAAAGAGTGTCCCCTGCCCGACCATACCTTCCAGTGCCGGTCGCACATCGTCACGCTTCCAGCGGCAACGATCCGAGACTCCGTTGAGTTCCGCATTGGCTTTTGCAAGCACAAGAGCTGACTCGGAGGAATCAATGCCCAAGACGGAAGCGGCACCGCCAAGTTTGGCTGCGGTGATGCCGAACCCGCCGGAAAAGCAGAATGCGTCCAGCACCGAAGCGCCCTTCAGATATCGACTGGCAGCCAGCCGATTGTCTCTCTGATCCAGATAGCATCCCGTCTTCTGTCCCTGCTGAACATCCACGCCGTAGCTGATGCCATGCTCATCGATAAACAATGGTCGCGGTGGTTCCTGCCCTGAAATCAGGCCATCGACGACGTCCAGTCCTTCGGCTTCACGCATTCCTTTTTCTGTACGGAGCCAGATGCCTTTCGGCCGCAGCTCACTTTGCAACGCCGCAAGAATGGGCTCACGATGCTGATACAGTGCAAGACTTGTGAACTGAACCAGCAGATATCCGCCGTAAAGATCGACCGTCAGACCTGACAGCCCGTCCGCTTCACTGAAAATCAGGCGGCAGCCAGTTGTGGCAGCATTCAGATTGAACAGGCTGCGCCGCGACGCCACGGCCTGCTGAATCAGCGGCAGCCAGAAGTCGGCGTCCAGCACCTGCTCGAGGCGCCACGAATAGAGCCGCACGACAATGCGGCTGGTTGAATTGTAGAGGCCCCACGCAATAAAACGGCCTTCGGAGGTGACCAGCTTTACGGGCGTGCCAGCAGCGATTTCGTCCGGTTTCGCTCCCTTGATATGATCGACTGCTCCCGCGAAAACCCATGGATGACGGCCGAAGAACGGTTGAGCCCTGCGGTTGCGGATGACAATTTCAATGGCAGCCGCATTGGCGTCGGCCGCATTGGCGACAATCGCAGCACGATCAGTCGCTGCAGTTTCAGTCGCCGGGGGACTGGTAGTGGTTGAGTCCGATCCGGCGTTCTTCGCGGCAGGTTCGTGATTTGCGGCGGACGCAGACAGTTCAGGTTCGGACATCGTGATCAGTTACCTTAAAATTAAAGTCGCCAGGACATACCGGCGATGGGTCCAATGATTGGGTTGATGATAAAGAGCGGATTCATTCCGGAGGCGTTTCAGCCGGGCCAGCTGAAGCAACCGGGGCATTTACCGTGGCCGAGTCAGACCTGGCATCAGCATTGGAATCAATGATGCGTTGATTCGATTTAATGATGCATCAAGCGATGCTAACTGTCCCCACGAAGTACTCGGTGTTCCATTTCTTCCAGATACGCCAATAATCGGTCACGCTCGTTCGCAAGATGCCGAACACGCAGCAGAGATCGAACGCGGGTTCTCAGTTCCAGTCTGTTGACGGGCTTTGTCAGGAAGTCGTCGCATCCTGCATTCACGGCTTTTTCGATATCGCCGGCTTCATTGAGAGCAGTCACCATCAACACCGGAATCCCGCGTTTTGCAGGGTCGGATTTGATCTGCGAGCAGACTTCGTAACCGCTCATGCGGGGCATCATGATGTCCAGCAGGATCAGATCGGGCTGCTGCTGTTCAACCATCTGCATCGTCTGCTGGCCATCGGACGCCATCAGAATCTCATACCCTTCGTCTGCAAGGTACGCTTCCAGCAGTTCACGATTTTGCTGAATATCATCTGCGATCAGCACGCGTGATGAAGAAATATCAATGTCCGAAGTCTGCATGATTCAAACGATCCGATTCATGGAAAAATTGCTGACGGAAGACTGGTTCCGTAACGCCAGCAGTTGAGAGCCGCGAAATTGGACAACAGTCGGCATGGACTCATGTCCGGCTCATACCACCCTGTTGCGAAGGGGCGCCAGTATAGAGTATCCAGAACAAGTGCAAAACGTAGTTTCAGAGATCAAAACCGCCCGGCCTCGTTGAACGTGGGGCACTTCGCCGCCCTGCCCGGTTTCGCCGAACGAATTCTCCGCAGAAACTCACATAAAATCGGGGTTTCCTCAGCCAAACGCGGTTCTCCGTCAACGTCCACAACAGCTGCGGCGGGATTAGAAACGCATGGCGCCAACCGGCAGCAGAACTCAGGTTTTATCACAAGATTGCCAAATTTACTGCAGGAGCGCAATTAAAAAAGAGCATGCCTGATGCGGACAAGTAGTGCCGTTGGACTGTGCCACTTGCTGGCCAGATGAACTGGTGAAACGAACTCTGCCTCACTATGTGTTTGGTTCCACTGGAACGAATGTGGTCCGATTTCGTTCGAACGCATTTTCAGCGGCCTCACGCGCACGCCGCTGAAATTCGAGCTGGCTGCGATACGGCTTCACCGGCGAACCCGTGGGCTCCAAAAATGATCCGTCGGATGTCAGGACTCGGGACTTCATGTTGTCTCGCAAACAGGTCTTAAGAATATTTATCGCCTTTCGTTTGCAGTTATCATCCAGAATCGGAACCAACAGTTCCACACGTCGGTCCAGATTACGAGGCATCCAGTCAGCGCTCGAGATAAAGACGCGTTCGTCGCCGCCGTGATGAAAGTACAGAATTCGGGCGTGTTCGAGAAATCGATCGATGATGCTGGTCACTCGGATGTTTTCGCTGACGCCAGGAATTCCAGGCTTCAGGCAGCAGACACCGCGAATGTTCAGTTCGATTTCCACACCCGCTTTCGATGCTTCATAAAGTGCAGAAATCATGATCGGGTCCGCCAGCGAGTTCAGCTTGGCAATGATCTGCCCCTTGTCTCCATTCTTCGCACGCTCTTTTTCCACATTGATCATTTCCAGCAGCTTCTCGCGCAGTCCGATCGGAGCCGATTCAATCTGAGCAAACTGCTGAATCTGTGATGAACCGGTAACGGCATTGAACCAGGAAATGGCATCATTGCCCAGATCCCGGTTACATGTCAGAAGGCTCAGATCGGTGTAAAATCGCGAAGTGATCTCGTTGTAATTCCCCGTGCCGAAATGGCAATACCGCTGAAAGCCCTGAGGCTCACGACGAACAACGATGCATGCCTTAGCGTGCGTCTTCAGGCCTCGCACACCGTAAATGACCTGCACTCCGCTGTACTCGAGTTGTCTGGCCCATTCGATATTGCGAGCCTCGTCAAACCGAGCCTTAAGCTCCACGATGACAGTGACATTTTTGCCGTTCTCAGCAGCTCGCATCAGCGACTTCACGAGCGGGCTGTTACGACTGGTACGATACAACGTCTGTTTGATCGCAACGACATCCCGATCTTCCGCGGCCTCGGCCAGCAAACGCAGAACAGGCTCGAACGATTCATACGGATGAAACAGCAGGACGTCCTGAGATTTCATCGTGTCGAAAATGGACTCCGATGGATCGATCTTAGGGGAATCGCACGGCGACCAGCTGGGATACAGGTGCTGATCAAACCCGCTGACGTTAGAAAGCTGCATCAGGTCGCTCAGCCCTACTGGACCGGGGACCAGAGAGATGTCGCGTTCGCCAACCCGAAGCAGAGCCTTCAGAAACTCAAGGATCGGGCGAGTCACCTGGTCAAAGACTTCCAGACGCGTGCAGAAACTGTCCTTGCGATAGTCGAGCACATCTTCCATCTCCGCCAGCAGGTCTGCACCGTCTTCTTCGTTGACGGTCAGGTCTGCATTTCGCGTCACACGGAATGGCACCGTCGCGATAATTTCTTCACCGGGAAAGAACCGGCCGGCCATGAGCGTAATGGCATCTTCCGTCAGGATAAATTCATATCCCCCAGCACTGGGCAACGTAATATAACGCAGGTCGAAGCGTCCAAACGGAATCACCGCAAACCGGAAGGGATCGGCGTCGGATTTGCCCTTCATCTGAACCGCCACATTGACCGTTCTTCCAAACAGAAGCGGAAAACGAGCGGGATCATGAACGGCGATCGGAGTCAGCACTGCCTGGATCTGTTCCTGAAAGACCGTGTCGACAAAATCAATCTGGCGATCATTCAGCTCGCCCGGCCGACGCCGACGAATTCCGGCCTCTGCAAGATGCGGTTCCATTTCCCGCAGATAGATATCGTACTGATCAGCCACCATTTTCTGTGTTCTGACGCTGATGGCATTGATCTGTTCGAGAGGCGACATGCCTGACGGATCGGAAGCCGTTTCTCCCGCGCGAATGGCTGTCAGCAGGCTGCCGACTCGCACCATGAAAAACTCATCCAGATTGGACGCTGTGATAGCCAGAAAGCGGAGCTGCTCCAATAACGGCACGGACGGATCACAAGCTTCGTCAAGGACTCGCTGATTAAACTCCAGCCAGCTGAGTTCGCGGCTTGCAAAAATCGGTTGTGTTTCTGACATGTTCAATTCTGCTGACAACTGAAGCGAGCGGAGCTCGCAGAGCCTATGTGACTAAACCGTGGCGTTTCGTGCTGCTCTACATTTCGGAGTGTTCGATTTCATGCGCGGAAGCGGTCTGCATTAACGTGGTGATTCCCGCAACAGGACGCCCAGCCCGAATGTATCTTCCAGCAGCGAGGCTTTCTGACGGAGCTCCATTCGTTCCAGAGACAGATCGCCGGCCGGATTTGTGACAGTGACGACCAGCCTGTTTTTCTCGATCGTGCATTCAATGTCACGGACTCGCTGACTGCCCGTATGATCCAGTGCCACGGCGACTCGCAGAATGCCGGCCAGTCGTGAGACGATCACACGGCTGTCACGATCAAGCCTGGCAAACGTCTCATGAGTCGGCTTGGGGGATGCGCGGCGATGGTATCGAGCAATAATTGCGACAAGCTGATGATCAAGAGCATTCAGGCCAAACAGCTCACTGTTCATGATCAGATAGTAGGAGTGCTTATGATATCCGGACAGCCCGACAAACAGCCCCGTTTCATGCAGTAACGCGGCAGCATACAACAGCGTTTCACAGCGAGCATCCATTCGGTGCTCGGACTGCAGTGAACGGAACAGACGCCGCGCCAAATCTGCGACGTGCCGAGCATGCTGCAGATCGACCTGATATTTTCGAGCGAGCTCCAGGGCGGAATTGAGGATCTGGTCACAGAAATCGGCTGACCAGTCATTTGTCCGCAGCATTCCCTGCAGCAGCGCGTCGCGCAGATTAAACCCGGAGATCAACAGGGTTTGACAATTCAACAGTTGGGCCAGCCGAAGATTGGCCAGCAGGGCCGGAACCAGAGTCTCCGCCTGAGACAGTTCGATGTGATACTTCTGCATGATTCGATCGACCGTCAGCGACAGCAGCCGTGACGTAAGTTTCTCGACATCTTCCACGGAAATGCGTGTCAGCGGGATGCTTTTGAAATCGATCCCGAGAACCCGAGCCGCAAATCGCATGTCGCCGCCAAGTGCCACAAATTCGACCGGCTTGCCTCGGGGCACCAGCTCAATCAGCGGTTCCACCGTGCGATCAATCTGGCCAATCATGATACTGCCCGCGCGACTGCGGCTGGCCTGTGACTGAAGCACCATCTGCTGAAGCCGAAGTGAGCCCAGTCGATACGGCTGCGAATGGACGATATCCTTGCCTTTGAGCACAAGCACTTCCGTATTGCCGCCGCCCACTTCAGCGACGACCGTCGTTGCATCTGCCAGCGTTGCATCGTTTTGCAGAAGAGGCCGTACGCCGAGGTATGTTACTCGGGCAATTTCGGCATCGTCGATCAGCTCCACCGCAAACCCGGTGGCAATATAAATACGGTCCAGCACTTCCATACGGTTGGCCGCTTCACGAACAGCGCTGGTCGCCACAATACGGATGTGTTTCGGGTCCGAACACTGGTATTCCTTCAGCTTCCGACGATAACTTTTGAGAACCTTCACACATTCCTGCAAGGTCTTCCGCTGAATCTCGCCGGTGGTAAAGGTGTCTTTCCCAAGGCTTACGCCGCGGACAAGCTGCTCAAGCACACGCACAAAAGTGCCACCATCGCTTTCGCCGATAGCCATGCGAATGGCTGATGTTCCAAGCTCAATTACTGCCAGCGGAAAAGCGTTAGCCCCTCGCGCAGCCTCAATCACGGGCTCCTGCCGAGCCGGAGTTTCATTTCGCGTTGTTTCATTTCCCGTGGTCATATCCCGGTGATTCTCTTGCAAAGCGAAGACCCTGCAGTATTCGCGTGATGTCAGGTACTAAACCTTCTTTTCCAGTTTTGCGTCGGCCTCTTTTGGGACGCCTTCTTTTACAGCGGATTCCTGCCGAACCCAGGCCGCTGCCCCCACAGCACCCGCCAGATCGCCCAGCTCACTGACCTTCAGCTTTGCACAGTCAGCCAGCGAAGGCAGCACGTTTCTGCGGATCCCTTCACGGACTCCGTCGAGATACAGTTTTGGCATCGCTTCCACCAGACCGCCTCCAAGGATCACGACGTCCGGGGCCAGAATATTGATCAGGCTGCCAATGCCTCGTCCAACCTGTTCAGCCGAACGACGCACAATTTGCTCAATGGCTTTGTCGCCCATGTCGATCGATTTGGCCAGAATTGAACTGCGTATCTTGCTGATGTCGGTGCCTGCAAACCCCTTCAAATGAGGTGCCTGTCCACGAAAGACAGCTTTGGCCGCTTCCGCTGAGATCGCCAGTCGACTGGCCAGACCCTCAAGCGTTCCTCCAGGGCCCACTCCCGCCGCCGGTCCTTCTGTGGCCATTTGAAGGTAACCAACCTCCATGCATGAGGATCGCGAACCGCGGAAAATCTTGCCTTCATACACACAGCCGCCACCAATGCCTGTGCCAGGGAAGACGCCGAGAACGCACCGCTGCCCCTGCCCGGCTCCGGCTATGTATTCACCAAAAACGCCGGCATCCACATCGTTGCAGATCTCCGCAGGGCATTTGAATCTTTTGGACAGAAACTCCTGCAGGGCCACATTCTTCCACCCAAGATTTGGTGCTTCCAGGATGATGCCTTTTTCCAGATCCAGAGGACCAGGAACTCCTGCGCCAATCCCGGCGACTTCCTCGGGCAGCACTTTTGCTTCTTCCAGAGCGATCAGAATCGTCTCGGCCAGACGCTCCAGCGCCACCTGCTCACCTTCGTTGCCCCGAGTCTTTCGACGCTTCCTGGCAAGCACTTTAAGCTTATCGTCGAACACGACGGCCATCATCTTTGTGCCGCCGAGATCGAAACCGATCCAGATTTTGCGTTTGGGAGTTTCTTCGGGCATTTCTCGCTCAGGTCTTTCCGGTCAACAGGTGGCTGTCAGAACACGCAGAATAACAGCCCGGGCCTGAATTCCTCCAGCGATGCGGCCATTCGGCATTCCGGTATTAACAGATTTCGAAGAGATCTCTCAACCGGAATTCCCGCGAGTTGTGACTTTCCCGATAGGTACGTTCGCGGAATTTTTCGGATCGGAATGGCCGATCGTTTCTTCCCGGTTATGCTGTCGACCGTCTCATTGTCGTCTGCCGCCCTAACGTGATCGCCAGAGTTTGGGATCACTCGCGGATTGGGGAAATCTTCCAAATCCTTGACACTTCATTGCGATGCATCACTGCGACGCCGTCCATCGCGAATCAGTAATGCTCTTAGAATTCAGTAGGACTCTTGTTATGGAACGCGAAAAACTTAGGGCACTTCAGGCACCTCTGAAGCAGCAATATCAGGCAGATCCGGCTTCGGCCATGGCTGAACTTCGAGCAGAAGGCGTCGTGGACTTTGATGTGCCTGGCTGCCGCGTAACCCTGCCTTGCAATAATGGTCAGGAGGTCGTGGCCGGTCTGCATCCCAAAGTGGGCGGTGATGGCACAGCAGCCTGCTCGGGCGACATGCTGTTGCAGGCACTGGTGACCTGCGCAGGAACAACGCTGGCCGCCGTTGCCACTTCCATGGAATTACCGATTTCGACCGCTCGCATCGAAGCCATTGGAACGTTGGATTTTCGTGGCACGCTCGGCGTTGATCGCGCCGCACCTGTGGGATTCACAAAAATCCAGCTGCTGTTTCACCTGGACACTTCTGCCGCCGCCGAACAGGTTGAAAAACTGCTCAGCCTGACCGAGCGTTATTGTGTCGTCTATCAAACCCTGCAAAAAGGCGTGCCCCTAACTTCGCACCGGGCGTAAAGTCTACCATTGCGGCTACGAACGCTGATACACGCGCACGTAGTCCACTGCAAACTGACGAGGGAATTGAGTTTCCGCGTTCGGTGGCCCGACGAAGCTACCACCAATGGAAAGATTCATGATCAATTGGCCGTTTTCAACTCGCAGGTTCTCTTTGCAATCGGTGAAAATCTGCAACTCCTGATTGCTGCCACCAAATGCGTTGACTTCCGCTTCCCACTTGCCGTAGTCAAGTTTCGATCCATCGAACTCGTCGCTCCAGACAAGTTTCCATTCAGGCTCCTGCGCTGCAGCTATCCTGGCACAGAGCACAAAGACCACCAGCTATGCACATCGTCCGGACATCAGAGAACTCCATGGGTCTACGAGTAATAAAACGGAGATGCTGCTTCCAAAAGAGGCCCTGACTGAAGTCGCTGCGGCAGACAGGAAACTCATCACGGCTGCTTGGGAAGCCCTTTGAACAATCGACGGTCCGTTCGCGGATTGAATGGTGTCCAGGCGGACTCCGCGTTCAGGTCATCGTCAATGGCTCGAGTGAACTCATTCAGCCGGGCATCAATATTGTCAATGTGATGCAGAGTAATCGCTTCAGGAGTCATCGGAATGACCGGGCTGCCAAATTCACGAGTCCCATGATGGCTGAGAATCATGTGCTTCAGTCGCAGAATATCTTCGGTGTCGACCGGACGACCAAGACGCGTCTCCACGACTTTCAGTTTCTCGTTCAGCAATTCGATGGCAATATTGATATGCCCGAGCAACTGACCTTCATCGGTGTAGGCCAGCGTTGGGTCCCATGACATCTCACGAATCTTGCCAAGGTCGTGCATCAGAACACCCAGCAGCAGCAGATCGCGATTCAGAGCTGGGTACAGCATACAAATTCGATCGGCCAGTTCCGTCATGCCGACCACGTGCTCAATCAGGCCGCCCATGTAGGCATGATGCGCCTTCACGCCGGCAGGCGCTGCGCAAAGCCCGTTGACGATCGCTTCATCTTCCATGAATGCATTCGCAAGCGTCAGCAGTTCCGGGCTGCGCAGTGAGAACAGCAATTCCTTCAGGCGAGCCAGCAGCGGAGCCGCATTGGCCTGGGCCTGGACGTTGAAGTCTTCCGGGTTGCAGGTCGTTTCCGGAACCGGATCGATATGAGTCACGATCATCTGCAGACCGCCCTGATACAGCTGCACTTTGCCGCGGACACGAACATAATCGCCAGCGGAAATGTGCTGAACATTCTCTTCGACCACATTCCACATCAGACCGCTGACAACACCGGTTCGATCTCGCAGGGTCGCCAGCAGATAGAGATTGGCATTCCGGTTGGCTCGCATTTGCTTATCAGCCAGCAGATAGATCTCATTGACGGAATCACCGTCCTTCAGTTCCTTCACAAACACCCGGGGCATTGAGAGGCTTTCAAAGAGTCGTTCAAAGAGTCGTTCAAAGAGTCGTTCCCGTCCGCCACCAACACCAGTCTTCGCGTTCGGAAATCAGTTTTCCGTCGATTTTAGCAGCTTGCTGAAAAACACATAGCCAGAGCTGTTGGTTGGCCGGATCCAGCGCCTCAGTGTCCGGGTCGAGAAACAAAAAAAGGCGGGGAGATGGTGCATTTCGCCCCATCTCACCCGCCATTGTGTTCGGCTGCGGAATATCACATCCCGAAGCCATTCGGCTCAACGCCTGATCAGAAAGTATTCACCGACTGGAAATGCTCGGTGAAGATACTGTTCAGATTCAGGGCAGCATTGCTGAACGTACCGGCGTCGATACGAACCTCCATTGTCCCCACAAAATTCTCCAAAGGAGTTACAGAGAGCGTGTAGACGGTATCGCTCACTTTTTCAAAGGCTCCCTTGGTTCCGTTTGTCAGGATGATCGCCGCTTCGAGATCGATCAATGAAGTGGCAAGTGCCTCGCTGAATGTGAAAGTGAAGACCACATCACCTGAGGCCTGCGTCAGAATTTCCTCCACGTTGTCAGTGATGACTACGGTCGGGATGACTGTGTTCACCAGGTGCGTAAACTCTGTTGCAGCCACATTTCCATTGAAAGCCGCATCGGCGGCGACGCTTCCGGCGATATTGACGGTCAGTACACCGTCAAAGTTGGCCAACGGAGTGACAACGATCGTGTAGACCGTTCCGGTACCGTCGGCGGAGAGTCCGCTCTTTGTGCCGTTGGTCACCGCAACATCACTGCTGGTGAAACCTGTGACCGGCTCAGTAAAGGTGAATGTGAAAGTCACAGTTCCATTTGCAATATTGATGGGACTTCCATCGCTGCCTTCATCGGATGTAATCACCAACGCTGGCAATTGTGTATCGACAGGTTGCTCAGCAATGTCCGAGTCAGCGTTCTCATTCCCGGCGGCGTCCGTCACAACACCGGCAACCACCTGCACTGTGATTGGCGTGGTCGATTCATCATCAGGATTCACAACCAGTGTGTAAACCGTAGCACTCAGCTGAGTAAACGTTCCGGGCGTACCACCTGCCAGGATGGTCGAAGCTGCCACTACATCGTCAAACCCGTTGACTGGTTCGCTGAATGTGAACGTGAACGTCACCGGTCCGTTGGTGACTCCCGATTTATTATCGGTGATGACAACAGTCGGAACGATCGTATCCACGGCCTTCGACACGGACACGGCGGCTGTGCTCAGGTTTCCAACCAGATCCACTGCCGCGCCCGCTGCGACGCTGACTTTGATCGGGGTTGTGGAATTCGCCAGCGGTGTCACTACCAATTCGAAATCCGTCGGCCCTCCACCGGGAGTCAATACCGCAACTCCCCCGGTGACAACGATGTCGGTTTCAACGAAGTCTGTGACATCTTCACTAAACGTCAATGTGAACGTAGCAGTCTCCCCGGCCTTGACAATCACGCCCGGCGTTGAATCGGCAATCAGTAACGTCGGCTTCTTCGTGTCCACATTCTGATTGTCATCACTCGCTGCAGCATTGGAGTTTCCGGCAACGTCGGTCAGAGACAACGCCGGAATCGTCACGGAAATACTGCCCACGAAATTCGCCAGAGGTGTGACCACCATGGTGTACTGCAGATCATTGACTTTCACCAGCGAACCCTTGGCACCTCCGGTCACGACCAAGTCAGTCGTCGTGAATCCTATGACGGGTTTATCGAAATCAAACGTATAGGTAACGGGAGCGTTGGTTGCATCGGCAACAATGTTGTCTTCAATCGTTATCGCTGGGGCCCTTGTATCAATGGCCTGAATTGCCTCAGTTAAGAGATTGCCATTTCCGGCAGCATCGGTCGCAACATCGGCTGCGAGACGCACAGTGATATCTTCATCGAAATCGCTGGCCGGCGTAAAGACCAGCGTATAGACCGTGGAACTCACCTTCGTGAATGTGCCCTTGATGCCGGTTGGGTCATCGCCGCTATCAACGACGTCAACGTCTGCCTTTACAAAATCAGCTACGGGTTCGCTGAACGTGAACTTAAAGGTCACGGGGCCTTTGGTGACCCCGGTTTTGTCGTCCGTGATGACAACAATCGGCAGTTTTGTGTCCACGGCCTGAGACACAGTGACGGCAGCCGTGTTTAGATTGCCAGCTGCGTCAGTGGCCTTGCCAGCGGCAACAGCGACCGTAATCGGGGTCGTTGAATTGGCATTTGGCGTTACAACCAGTGTATATGCCGCACCGGGGCCCACAGGGTCAAAAATACCCTTTGTTCCGCCGGTGACGACAATATCGCTGGTGTCGAAGCCTGTCACATCCTCACTGCAAGTAAAGCTGAACGCCACTGTACCCAGGCTATTTACTACGCCAGGGGTCGCATCCGTGATTACCAACGATGGCTTTTTGGTGTCAACAAGCTGATCCGCCGCCAACATTGCTGTGTTGCCATTTCCAGCGGCGTCAGCCACAACATTTGCTGGAAGCGACAACTTAATTGGTGCCACGGAATTCGTGGTAGGTGTCACCACCATCGTATACTTTGTCGGGTGACCGACAACAGGCAGAAGTCCGCCCTTTGTGCCTCCGGTTACGACCACGTCGGAACTCAGGAAGCCGAAGACTTGTTCACTGAAGTCAAATGTATAAGTGACGGGAGCGTTGGTTGCTATTCCAGGAAGAGGGCTCGTAATGTCGACTGTCGGAGCGGCCGTATCAAATGCCTGCGAAGCCAGCGTTTCGAGGTTTCCGTTCCCCGCAGCATCGGTCGCGACGTTTGCATCGACAGTCACGGTGATGTTATCCGTGGTATTTGGATCCGGCGTCACAATCAGCGTATAGACTTTAGAATTCACTTTAGTAAATGTGCCTGGCGTACCATTGTCGACTGCAATGTCTCCCTTGATGAAATCAGCCACAGGTTCGCTAAACGTGAAGGTGAAGGTCACCGCCCCGTTGGTTACTCCAGGCTTGTTATCCGTGATGACGATGGTTGGCAGTTTCGTATCGACGGTCTGAGAGACGGTCAGAGCAGCTGTGTTCTGATTGCCAACTGGCAAGACTGTATCGGTCACCTTTCCTGCCGCAACGCCCACCGTGATTGGGGTCGTTGAATTGGCCGTTGGCGTTACAACCAGTGTGAATACAGCCTCTCCGTCTCCTCCAGTGGCGAACTCTACAGCCTTCGTCCCACCAGTAACTACCACATCACTCACGGTAAAGCCGTTTACAGGCTCGCTGAAAGTAAACGTGAATGTCACATCGCCGATTGCGACACCAGGAGTGGTGTCAGTGATCAGCAATGTAGGTTTCTTTGTGTCAACCGACTGGGTATTAGTACTGGAGGCTGGGTTGAAGTTTCCGGCCGCGTCCGTCACCACGTTGGTCAGCAGTTTTACCGTGATGGGGGTTTCTGAATTCGCTGTCGGGGTCACCACCATTGTGTAAACTGTAGAACTAGTTTTCAGTAGCGCCCCTTTGACGCCGCCCGTTACGGAAACGTCACCACTCGTGAAACCAACAACCGCTTCGCTGAAGGTGAATGTATAGGTCACGGGGGCGTTGGTTGTTGTCGCACCAGTTAAGTCATTAATCACTACAGCGGGACGTAAGTAGTCGACCGCGAGCGTCGGATTTGCAATGCTGCTGATACTTTCGTTTCCGGCAGCGTCCGTAAGATTCACAGTCACAACCCCACCAGCTTCGATAGCCTGCTGCAGTTCCAAGGCCGTCGGCGTGCCGTCGGATGTCGTAAATGTGACCGACGTGTCAGTCGCCGAAATGGTATTGTCAATCAGTTCCAGAACACCGTCGATGTAAAGCTCGGCTTTGCCACCAACGGCATGGCCCGTGGTGATGGTGGCGATTCCGGTGAGACTCGTGTTAGTAAAGTTCAGAGTATTCGTCAGGACGGTGCCGCCCACGGCAAACACTTTCACCGCAGTCGGTTTTGTGGGAGCGACCGTGTCGAGAGTGATCTTCACTGCATCCTGCGGAGTGACTCCGCCATTTACTGATGCTGTCACTGTCGTCCCGGAAAGAATGGCATTGGACAACTCAAGGTTCCATGTCGTTCCAGCATGGACAGACGTTTCAGTACGAACAACGGCTGTAGCGTCGGTATACTTTAACGTGACAGATTCACCGCTTGCCTTTGTTCCCGAAAGTGTCGGCGTGTTGTCGTTTGTCACCGCAGTGTCGGCCGTGACTCCGGCGATTTCAGTGTAGCTCCCTGGAGAAATTCCCAGGATGTTCGCAGCCAGCAGCAGCTTGGGTTCAAGCGTTTCATTGATGGACGCGAAGCGAGACGTTGGAGATCCCGACACAGACGCAAAACGACGGCGACGTGACTGAGGTCCGGCGTTACGAATTGTGCAGGCGACGGTGCTCATGGCACCCAGCAACTTCAACCACCACAGCCGAAAGCCACTGCCCGATCGGCGAAATGCCCCCAGATAGTGCTGGAAGCGTTGCTCCGTCCGCTTGCGGCTGGCCATGATGCCCGCGTAAAGGCGTTCCGACTTCTGCTGTGATCGTTCCGCCCGACCCTTGCCACCGCTATTCGATCGCTGCGATGTCCGGGATTGCAGAACATTTCGGCCGTGTGTATCTCTCATCATGTTCTCTCTCACATTCAGGGGTGCGGCGTCTTGTTCAAAGAAGCCCGGACAAAAACCAGTACATCCACCAAAACACTTCCTCCCCATGGTTGTGCAGACCTGCAGTCAGGGAGAAGTGTTTTCACACTCTTGCCGGGTTTACCAGCTACGTCTGCGACATCCGCTAAGGAGTGCCACAGGGATGCCACAGGGATGCCACAGGGATGCCACAGGGATGCCACAGGGTGACCTGAATTTCAGCATATTGCAACCGTCAGAACTGACGCAATCGCTAAAATACATAAAATCCTTATTTTACCCATGTTAACAGATTGGCCGGTCCGGTTTACGGATAGTGTTTGTTTGTGGAGTGCGGACAACGGTTGCAGGAGACCCCCGTTTTCGCAGGAAAATATGCGCAGAACTGGCGAAGTGAGCAACGAGGCCTGCTGGATGCTGAATTTGAAACGAGGTTTGCCGAACTCCGGACTCTGCTAGAATCCCGCCCGGCTAAGACATGAGCCACTCCAAATCAGGCTGCTCATAGGTTCCGTTTCCTCGTTTTTCCAGATCCCGAATCGTTCAAGGTTTCCCAATGCGCTGGTCTCAAACATTTATTCCGACCATGAAGGAAGTTCCGGCCGAAGCCGAAGTGCCCAGTCATCAGCTGATGCTGCGTGCCGGGCTGATTCACCAGTTGATGGCCGGCGCGTACACCTATCTGCCACTGGGATATCGTTCCGTCCGTAAGGTATCAGAGATCGTCCGTCAGGAAATGGACAAAGCCGGAGCCGTGGAACTCTTCATGCCGGCTTTGCAGCCGATGGAGATTTTTGAACGCACCGGACGACGGGAAGCGTTCGGCAATGTGCTGTTCAATTTCGAAGTCAAACGCGGCTCTCGCAAGCTGCACTTTGCTCTCGGCCCTACTCATGAAGAAGTCATCACGGACCTCATGGCCAAACACATCAGCAGCTATCGACAGCTGCCGATCACGCTGTATCAGATCCAAACCAAGTTCCGAAATGAAGAACGACCTCGATTCGGCGTCCTGCGAACCAGCGAATTCCTGATGAAGGATGCCTACAGCTTTGGTTCATCGGTTGAGCAGCTCAACGCGGCCTACGATGCCATGTACAAAGCCTATTGCCGCATCTTCGAACGCTGCGGACTGAAATATTTGCCCGTCGAAGCGGAAAGCGGTCCTATCGGCGGTGATGCGTCGCACGAATTCATGGTACCTGCAAACAATGGCGAAGACTTCGTCGTGCATTGTGAAACCTGCGGCTACGCGGCCAACCAGGAACGCGCCGAGACAGGCCGGTACGCTGCCCTGCCTGCAAAAGTTGAAGACGCCGCCGCGCCCGTCAATGTGGCCACACCAAACGCCGGCAGCATCGAACAGGTCAGCAAGCTGCTGAAGTCAGAACCCACTTCGTTTATCAAGACACTGATCTATCAGGCCGACGGAAAGCCGGTCGCTGTGCTGCTGCGTGGTGACCACACCGCCAATGAAGGAAAAATTCGGCGAGCCACCAAAGCAACAACCGTCGAGCTGGCCGATGAAGCCACCATCCTGAAAGTGACCGGTGCGCCCGTGGGCTTTGCCGGTCCGGTGGGGATTCAATGCGCATACATTGCCGACCACGACGTAGCCCTGATCAAGTCAGCCATAGTTGGTGCAAATTCGAAAGATGCTCACCTGACAGGAGTCATTCCGGGCACTCATTTTGAACTTACGGAAACTTTCGATCTGCGAAATGCAGAATCCGAAGATCCGTGCCCAAAATGTTCGGGTACGCTTAACATGGTGCATGGGATCGAAGTCGGTCACGTCTTCAAGCTGGGCACGAAGTACAGCGTATCCCTGAATGCAACATTCGTGGACGATAAGGAAGTCTCCCATCCGATCATCATGGGTTGCTACGGCATCGGAGTAACTCGTGTGGTTGCATCCATCGTCGAAACATGCCACGACGAAAATGGAATTATCTGGCCGATCAATGTCGCGCCGTACACTGTTCAGATCATACCGCTGAACGTTGGTGATTCCGAAGTGATGAAGGTCACCAACACCATCTACGGTGAGCTCATGGCTGCCGGCATCGACGTGCTGATGGACGACCGTGACCAGCGTCCCGGCTTCAAGTTCAAGGACGCGGACCTGATCGGTATTCCGGTGCGAATCACGATTGGCGGAAAAGGTCTGGCCGAAGGCATCGCCGAGATCAAGCTGCGAACAGAAACAGACGCAAAGAAAATTCCGCTCGCCGATGCCGTTGGCTTTGTGAAGGATCTCGTTGCCGAAAAGCAGATGATCTGACAAACAGCGAACGGCGTGTTTCGAAGAAAGAAATCCAGCCGCAGCGGGCGGCTGGGTATTCCATCGCCCGATTCTCGCGGATCAACCGGACACGATTGTGGCTCAACGGCAGTTTGTCCGCGGAACTCCGTGGCCTCGCTGCTCGCCTGCGCCTCATTCCTCGCCCGAGTGCCGCGTGGATTTTTGCGGTGTCAGAGCGTTCTGACAGAAATGCTCGCACGGTTGTGCGAATTCTGAATTCTTCAGGCATCGTTGCAGCGGCACTCCATGACAGCAGAGCCCGGATGAGAGTGCGTCAGCCTAATAGTTATAGCTCGGGTTATTGGTGTCAAAATCGCGGTCCGTTAACCGCACTTCCGGCTTGATGGCGGTGAATGCGTAATCTTCGATGATGGGAGGTTTGGCGTCCTTGTTCTTTGGGAAACCAAACTGCTGAACCCTGACAGCCATTCCTGTTTTTTCTTCGATCCACAACCGAGTCAAATGGAATCGGAACTGTTTTCGAGGCTGTGGATGACTGCTTTCGATCACACGGCAGGTGTAGTCGCCAACTTTAGCGTCCTCGAAGTATTTGACATCCGTTTCGCCGTATTTACTTTCCTCATGCCACTGACCAATCACCGTCTCCAGCATGTTGGACAAACCGGCCCTGGTAATTGGATGGCGGTTCTCCGCCATAACACGCGTGTCATCCGGAGACAGTGACAGGGTGCCAATCAACGACGCCAGGCCGGTTTCATGAACCTGCAGTTTGTTGTCATTGCGGCCATTCACGAAAATGACTTCTCGCCCTTTTGCGGGCTCGAGAAAGTACATGTACACGCTGAACGGTTCGTGGCGGACTTTCATTTTCATGGACTGAGAAATCAATTCTTTCCCCACCACTTCCTTCTTGGAGAAAGTACACTCATAGCCTGGCATGGCTTTCACTTTCTCGAGGCATGTTCGAGCATGTCGCAGTGCGGGCGCCAGCGGGTGCTCACCACCGGACGCTGCGGTCTGGTTGTCGTCCGATAGCAGGCTCGCCGCAATTCTGGAATTCGCGGCAAACAGACTGGAGAAAGCCAGGGTCGCTGAAAACATTCGACGCGACAGACGAAGGGCTGACAATTCGTGACTTCCTGACATTTCATTTCTCCTGGTTCTCTATCTCGCCCATCCTGCGGGCCGCACTCGCACGTCACAACCACGCACATGATTTGCAAATAGCGATTTGAATTCCGCTCCGAGTCCGCATCGATGGTTGTTCATCCAAAACGTCCGTTAGTGTCAATCGTAATTTTGCTGCCTCAACATGACTCAAAATCTGCCGCATTCATTATACGAGTCGCAGTTCGAAAGGGGGAGACTGCATATCTTGACGATGGCTGATGTCACTGAAAAGAAACGCGACGAGCGAACTTTGAAGACTTCCTGAGTTGACTGCGCTTCCATCGTGGATGGATCGTGGATTCAACACCGAAACTGCAATTGTGGCGTTTTGAAGTCTCACGTAAACTCCGGCAGAATTTGCCCAATGGAGTGGCAGACTTTCTCTTGAAATGGGAATGTGGGAATGGATTCCTCTCGCAGCGGTTTACTTTCAACGCTGTTGATGACATTGCCACTCATCGTGGTTCCGGCTATTGCGTTGTTGCGCCCGCCGGGACAAACGGTTGGTGTTTCAACGACTTCGCTCGACGCGGCATCTTTGCCGGGCGACGATCTTCCTGATGAATTTCAGGTGGCCGGTCAAGCTCACGGCGAAACGCGCGAGCCTCAATCTCCGTCGACGCAGGAATATGATGACGGCTTCGGAGGTTTGTTTGCCGAGCCGGGTGAGGACAACGCAAAAAAACCGGCAGGCGGACGAACATCGGGGTCTCGTGAGACAGCCGACCCGTTCAATCCGTTTGACGAGCCCGTTGAAACTCCAAACTCGAAAGAGTCTCCGAGAAACCAGCTGACAGATCGTGGAAACATGGAATCTGGCGAAGACGGCTTTCGCGTTGTGCCAACGAACTTAGCCGAGTCTATTGTCGAGCAATTGACGGTTCAGGGGGCAGTGCGGACGATGTGGTTCGATGCGGGAGACAAGTCGCCGGTTGGGTTTGCCGCGTTTTTTCGCGGGCAGACTGAGTTAATGCGGATACGATTTGAAGCCGTAGGTCAGTCACGCGAAGAATGTGCCAGAAATGTGCTTGATCAGGTCACGCGATGGCAGGCGGAACAGGCTGAGGCAACCTCGAAGTAGGCCCCTGATTGGCCGGTCAAACTTGTCGGTAAGCATGTCCGGTTAACACGGACTTCGCTGGTTTGGTATCGGCTGCAGAATGGCCCGTTCCCCTCTGAATTGAGCTCCTGTTTGTTATGTCACTCTTGCATTTCATCACCAGACAGGGTCTTCAGAAGTCGACTGCGATCAATCGCAGTGCTGACGAAGCATGGCGAGTTCCCGATCGCGAGCGACTTCGCTGGCTTGAAAAGGAAAATCGCAATCGGAAGCCGGGGCAGAGTTCCTTTCAGATTCTGCCGGACGGAGGACTTGTTCGCTCCACTCGCCTTGCCCGACTGGAAGCAGCACTGCTCATCTCCGGCGCAGCCGTACCGGCTCGCAAGCTGGCACAGGTTGCCCGATTGATTGACGCAAAAGAAGTTTCGCAGCTGGTTCAGGTGCTGAACGACAGCTACGATCGAACTCGTTCCGCGTTTCGCATAGAGCAGACTGCTGCCGGTTATCTGCTGATGACTCGAGCCGCCCTCTCACCATGGCTGGACCGACTTCACAATCGTCAGGCCGAGATGAAACTGTCAGCCCCGATGATGGAAACGCTGACAATCGTTGCGTATCAGCAGCCAGTGACTCGGGCCGATGTGGAAGCCATTCGTGGGGTGCAGTCGGCGGAAATGATACGGCAACTGATGGACAGAAGTCTTGTCCGGATCGGCGGAGAAGACGATTCGCTCGGCCGTCCATTTCTTTATGAAACGACTCGTCAGTTTATGACCATGTTCGGACTCCGCCGACTGGAAGATCTGCCGAACTCTGCGACGCTTCGACGACAACGAACGCTGCCCGCCATTGCTCAGACAGGTGACGATGACGATCAAGAAGACGATGGCGAATCCGAAGCCGCCGCCTGACGTCTTCCCTGAACTCACGAATTCAACTCTTCCCGTCTGCCCTGGCCTTTCCTTACTCATCCACTTCAGTGCATAACGATGATCGCCGTCTGGTGCGACTGATGCTGAACTGCTCACCGCAGGATGTACCTGAAATGGCAATCTGGATGGGCGAAAAAGTTCGCGAAGCGAAACAGTGTTGAACTGCACAAGTTACCTGGCATAATCGCAGGAATCACAATCAGGGGACTGACGTCCCCCGCTCGCCAGGAACCCGGCGAACCGCGAGCTCCGGTTACTGTTTTCGCAATCGCTTGATATGCCCCAAAACTTACCAATGGGGGCTGACCAATCGCCAGAAGAACGGCCACATCGCCATGTTGCTGACGCCTGAAACGCGATCCACTGCGACTTGTGAGTGAACTGCCTGCATCTGGCAGACTTTTCTTTTGAAAACGTCTTGACATCGTCTGAGTACAGACATACTGTACTACGTAACGCAGTACAGATAGGTGAGGCGGATCATGCGAATTCAGATTACAACCGGGTCGAGTGTTCCGATTTATCGGCAAGTGGTCGATCAGATTCGGCACGGCATTGCAACGGGCGGACTGGCGGTTGGTGAATCGGTTTCCAGCGTCCGAGCATTGGCGACGGAACTTGTGCTGAACCCCAACACCATTGCAAAGGCCTATGCAGTGCTCGTACGTGACGGAGTCCTGGAAAGCCACCAGGGCCGAGGCTATTTCGTGGCCGAACGCCGGGAAATCTATACTCGCAAAGAACGCCAGCGACGCCTTGAAGAAGTTATGGATCCGTTTCTGGCCGAAGCACTGACTCTGGGCTTCGATGCAGAACAGATTCAGGAAGAAGTCAGAAAACGGATCGAGCGAATGGTGCCGAAATGAAACATTTAGAACAGGCTTTCAGCCTGTCTTCTGAAAACGGACAGGCCGGAAGCCTGTTCTACGGCTCAAATGCGACAATTAAACTTCTGAGGGGATATCCCGATGCTGGATCCAGTGATTCGAACTGAAAGGCTGTCGAGGTACTTCGGGCAGCGCGCTGTGGTACGTGACCTGAGTTTGAAGGTTCCTCCCGGGCAAGTCACGGCTCTGCTGGGACTGAACGGAGCGGGCAAAAGCACCACCATTCGCATCATCATGGGCCTGCTCCGGCCGACTCGTGGTGGATGTCAGGTTTTCGGGCAGGATAGTGCTCAACTCACCACCGATACTCGCATGAGAATCGGCTACATGGTCGAAGGACACTTTCTGTATCCGGGGATGCGAGTTCGCGAGTGTGCGGAGTTTCAGCGAGCCGGATATTCTCGCTGGAATGAGGCGATGTTCGATCAGATTGTCGGGCACTTCGGCATCTCTCAGTCGACGCATGTGGCCCATCTCAGTCGAGGCCAGCGAGCTGGTGTGTCGCTGGCTTTGGTGCTGGCTCCGGATCCCGATCTGCTGGTTCTGGATGATCCGGCTTTGGGGCTTGATCCGGTTTCGCGGCGAGCTCTCAACGAGACTCTGGTGGAATTCGCCGGCGATGGGCAACGCACGGTGCTGTTGAGTTCTCATCTGCTGGATGATGTGGAACGTGTGGCGGATCGAGTGCTGTTGATGATTGATGGCCGACTGCAGGTTGATACGACTCTGGATGATTTTCGCCAGCGAGTCACCGGATATGTGCTGGAAGTGGACACCGTCGATGCGGATCGTATCGCGGCTGTGCCCGGCCTGATTGAAGCTCGACGACTGGGCAACCGACTGCATCTGACGGTTGCCGATGCCGACGAAGAAACGACGGCTGCCGTGCATCGCCTGAACTCCACGTCTGTGGAAATCATTGACCTGCCATTTACGGATTCTGTATTGGCGTGGCTGTCTCGAAGTCGGCAGCAGCAATCCTTTTCTATTGGTTCCCGTCGAGGAGAGTCAGCATGATCACGATCTTTCGCAAAGAACTGAAGGATGTCGTGCGGTGGACGCCGCTGGGGATGATCGTCATTGGCCTGCTGTGCTGGCAACAGGTGCCGAAGTACCTTAACGAATGCAGTCAGTTGCCGACGTCGCTGGCATCAATGGTAATCATTGGCAGCGGTTTGTTTGCTCTGGTCCTGGGTCTGCTGCAATCACTGTTTGATCAGCGGACGGATTCGCGAGCGTTTCTGCTGCATCGTCCGATTTCTGTTAAGGACATCTATCGAGGCAAACTGGCGGCCGGTTTTGTGGCTCATACGATCGCATGGGCGGTTCCTCTTCTCGTTATGGCGATTTATCTGGAAACAAAAGGGCCGGAGAAGTTGCCGGTCACGTGGTCTGACGTCATTCCCGCTGTGCTCTGCTGCTTGCTGTCATTTCTGTTTCACCCGGCAGGAATCTGGATGGCCTGTCGGGAAGCTCGCTGGCTGGGCACAAAGTGGATGCCGCTTGGGATACCACTCATGGCCTGCTTCATGTCGATGGCGAGGATTTCAGTTCCGTGGGGCTGGGGGTCCGCCGTTGCAATGACGTCGATTGTGCTTCTGTCATGGATGACTCTGTCTGCTGCAAGGCATGCGTTTACTCATCAGACTTTCCTGCCGTCTTCTGCATCCGAGGAATCATGGTCCTGGTCGAACGCGCTGGGACTGGGGCTGGGCAGTCTGGTTTTGGTTGTTACGCTCATGGTCTCTGGCGTCGGTTTCATCGTGAAACCCGATCATTCCCTGAGTCTGAAAGGCCGACGACTGACGGCGTCGGCGGATGGGCAACTTTGGGAAATCGAAGAAACGTGGAAGTCACCTCGCGGTTACAAAGACGCTCCGATTCACCGGGCTGGGCGGCAACTTTCTGGCAACGCTGGTCCGAACGCAGCGTTTGCAGAACTTCCTGAAATATGGGCCGAGCGTACTCTGGTACAGATCAACTCAAACTCCCGCTGGAATGGGACGAGTCCATGGAATGGATACCGCCGTGTAACGTCCAGTGCTGCAAAGGACCACGGCAGCGTTGCACTCTTTGAGCACAATCAACGGCTGTACGCATACACGGATATTGAAGGCTGGGTGGGGACCGTCACGCCACAGGGAGTGTATGCTCGTCACGAGACACCGCAGGGTGCCTTCAATCATCTCAGTTCACTGGATTACTTCCTTAGTTCAACTGTGTACAACATGTCCATTGGAGGACAGCGATTGCTGGCGGATTCCAATGGCATCTATCAGTTGGACTTTGATGCAAGGAAGATTCGCAGGCTGTCCGAAACTCCGGCACAGGCGATGGCGGTGACGCCGCCGTCGGACAAACTTCCTGAAGCGACGCTCTGGGCTCGCGATGGCGAGACGCTTCATCGATATTCGATGAAACCATTGACGAAAGATCAGACTCTGCCTTCAACGGATTCCGAGCTGGTTAAAGCCACGCATTCCTATCCACTGGCCAACGTGGAACTGTTTGCCACAGGTCAATGGCCACTGGACTGGGTCAAGGAATCTGATGCAGCCTGGTTGACAATGGCCTCAGTGGATGAAATGGGCGTCGTGATTGTCGCTAACGACATCGCGCCGACGTTCGATTATCGAATCGCCGACGCTGGCGGCAAAGTTCAGGATGCCGGGACGCTGCCGGATCTCGTCCCTGAACAGGTCCACGGACAAGTGGAAGCCATTGCCTCTCCACCGGCATTGATCGTCGGAATCCCTGCGATAATGTCCGTTGTTGCCCCGGATGAAAACCGCCAGGTGAATGCTCCTGCCTTGTTCTGGTTGCTGCTGGGACTGCATGCCCTGGCAGGCGGTGTCGGCGCGTTTGTGCTGGCTCGCGGTCGTGTCCAGGGAACTCGGCAGCAGGTCGTGTGGCTGGTGATCGGACTGATGGCGGGCGTATCGTCGTGGCTGGCCGTCGTCGCCATTTATCCGCGATGGGTGGTCGAATCCTGCACCGCGTGTCAGCGACGTCGCCGAGTCGATACAGACCGCTGCGAACATTGCAGCGCCGCATGGGAAGTCGCCGATGGAGAAGGTATCGAATTGATCGGCCCACGCGATCAATACGTGATGACGACTGCAGTTGGCTGACGATTCCCCTCTTGAAATCGGCCATTCATTCGTGACATCCGTGGTTGAAATGCGACTGTCGTTTTCACCACGGATAGAAGTGCATTTTCCCCGTCATCAACAGAATGGCGCGTTTGGCCGCATCCGTTGCGAAGAAGTTGGCGACGCGATTGCGGACGAAGCCAATGTGGACCACATGGCCTCTTGGCACGCCCTCAGCACCAAGCCTGCCGGAGTCCCGGGGAGTTGATCCTGTCAGCGTTCACGAATTCAGGCAGCACATTCCGGAGAACCCGAACAGTCTTCGCAGTATTCTGTGGAAACACAACGGTCGTCGCGGTCAAGACCGAGGGAATGATCATCATCGCCAGCGAAATCGCTTCTTTGGCGAACGGAATTTGTTTTCATCGCGGTCACTTCGACGGATTCAAAACGAAACGCCTGCCCGCATCATCATTGCCGCATCAAGATCGCGTTCGATCGGAATTGTTGTGTACTCCATCGAACGATTGAAGACATATCCGGCCTCCACATAGAAGCCACGATTTTCGGACTGAGCAAATTCAATCCCAGTGACGAGTCGCAGGTCGCTGATTGTCAATTCGTCCGTCGCGCCGCCAGTTCGCGTCACCGCCCAGGTATTGCCGCCAAACACGCCGCACAAATAAGCCCATGTTTCACTTTGGCCGCCGTTCTTTGCCAAACGGTACGAAATACGAGGCGATGGGAATTGAGCGTCAACTTTCCATTCCGGAGATGGTGTCCAGAGAAGTCCCATGGCCGGCAGAATGGGAAAGTCATCGCGGCCCGTGTGAACGACGCCCCCTGAGATCGACAACCTTTGAGGAACCCACTGCCATGTCAACAGGGCCAGCCCGAACAGGCGAAATGCGCCGTCACTTGTCGTGAAGTCACTTCTGACCGATGGTGTAATCAGCATCATGGAACTCAGGCGTTCGTTGATGGGGCGCTTCCAGAACATTTTCACGCCGGTGTCAAACAGCGATTCCGGAACATCAAAGATCGCAGCCGCGTCCAAAAGATCGGCGCGAATGTACGGCGTGAAAGTGATCACATTTTCTGTGCTTCCCAGCGGTATGGCGAACGTTGCGCCACCATCGAGCGTTCTTACCATAATTCCAAGGTCGGGGTCGTCGCCCAGAGTGCCATAACTGGCGTATGAACCCTGGTAGCAGGACTTGCGAAAACGAGTCAGCGGGATTTCGCAATCAGAGGTCGGCACGCATCCATCGCCGATGCATAATTCTTCGGCACAGATGACGTCTGCTGGATAACTGACTGACTGAACCGGCGATGATTCATCGCTTTGCAGTTCATTGGGCTTTTGGTTCGATCCTTCTTCAGCGACAAATAGGTGGTCGATCCTGCGATCCGACTGGTTTGCATTGAGGAACTCCGGCGTGGTCCGTTGACGCGCAGAGTCGCGTCCGGACACCGTCGTGAACGGCTGCAGGAAGGAATCCTGGGCTGACGCATCAGGTACGACTGATGACAGCATGACAACTGTCACGACGCACGTGAAAAGCCCGTCTCGAAACATAAGAATTTCCGCCAGATCCCATTCGCACAGAAAATGATCCCCGTTGTTCATTTTCGTCTTCAGTAAGGTCGGCATTTCAGAAAGGTGCAAGGCTACTGATTCCATGATTCAGGACCGGCAGTGTCCGTAAGATTAAGGGTGCACACGCAAATTTCGCCGTTGTTGACAGGATTCGGCCGGTTTATACACTGCGGAGGCCGCGTGAATGATTACGGCACTGCGGCGATGCGGACGACAGCTGCCGCCGCGATGGCATTCTTACTGACGCCATTCCCTGGCATCCTGATGCGGTTAGCGAAGGATCTCTCCCGGTCACACGCGGTTGCAAGTGGCCCGGCTTCGTGGCGGGACCTGGCTTGGGGTGGAAACGAGATCCTTCACTGCGCTCCGCTTCGTTCAGGATGACAAGATTGCGGCCTCATTCCGTATGACAGGACTGCCGACCCGTTCCGGAGGACGCGAAAACACTCTGTTGCTTCACGCGCCGGAGAAAGCCAATCTGCAGAACAGCGGCGTGTACGCTGGATGCACAGTAGACGGGATATAAAATTTGATTCAAACTCGACCCGTCCGGACAAGAACCGCATGAGCTTTCGAAGGTCTGAGCAACATCAGAGAGGGTTCTTGTTGTCGGATAAAATCTCCATTGCCGCAGAGGAAGAAAAGGTCAGGAGTTCATGACGAACAGTCCACTAAGAATTGTTATTGTGGGTGGAGTAGCGGGCGGAGCTTCAGCGGCCACCCGAGCACGGCGTTGCAACGAAGGTGCAGAGATCATTCTGCTTGAAAAGGACGACTTTGTCTCGTTCGCGAATTGTGGCATGCCGTATCACATTGGCGGCGAAATCCCGGAGCGAGGCAAGTTGCTCGTTGCGACCAAAGAACTGCTTGAACGGCGTTTTCGTCTGGATGTAAGAACTCGCAGTGAAGCGATTCGAATTGACCGCAGCACTAAAACGATCGTCGTGAAGCGGCTGGATGACGGCACCGAATATGGACTGCCCTATGACAAACTGATTCTTTCGCCAGGCGCCGCTCCATTCGTTCCTTCGATAGAAGGCACAAACGCGAAGGGCGTCTACACGCTCCGTAATATCGCTGACATGGACCAGATTCGCGCGGCCGTTGATGCGGCAGCGAAGTCAGCACAGAAAGCCGTTGTCGTAGGCGCCGGCTTTATTGGTCTGGAAATGGCCGAGCAGCTGGTAGTGCGAGGATTTACCACGACTCTTGCTGAACTGCTGCCGCAGGTGTTGCCTCCGATGGATCCTGAAATGGTTGTTCCTCTGCAGCAGGAACTTGCCAGCCGAGGTGTTCAGTTGCAGCTGGGCGACGGCATTAAACGTATCGCGGCTGACGCAGCGGGGAACGCAATCGGAGTAGAACTGCAAAGCGGAAAGGTACTGGAAGGATCGGTCGTGATCCTTGGGATGGGCGTGCGTCCCAACACAAAACTGGCCGTCGATGCCGGATTGAATATTGGAAAGACGGGTGGCATTTCCACCAACGCATCACTGCAGACCAGTGATCCGGACATCTATGCTGTGGGAGATGCATGCGAATACGTTTATGCGCCGACAGGCGAACAGATGCGAGTCGCGCTGGCGGGGCCGGCAAATCGCGCCGGGCGTCTGGCAGGCGAACACGCGGCAACCGGACAATGTGCTCCGACTGCGCCAGTGATGGGAACGGCGGTCGTTCGAGTCTTTGAGCAGACGGCGGCCATGACCGGCCTGTCCGCCAAAGCGGCGACCCGTTCGGGAGTTAACTTTCGCAGTGTCACCATCATTGCTGGCCAGCATGCCGGATATTTTCCGGGCGCTTCACCTATCACACTTAAGCTGCTGTATTGTCCTGAATCCGGACGCGTACTGGGAGCGCAGGCCACTGGCAAAGATGGCGTTGATAAGCGGATTGATGTGATCGCCACGGCGATGGCCTTCAAAGCAACCGTCAGAGATTTAACGGGGCTCGATCTTTCTTATGCTCCGCCGTATGGTTCTGCAAAGGATCCTGTGCATCAGGCCGCGTTTACAGCCTGCAATCAAATGGATGGGCTGGGTGAGGTTCTGGACGCGGATGCAGATCTGACTGGATATCAGGTTGTTGATGTGCGGACCGCGGCGGAGATCGCCAAAGCGCCGCTCACCGGGTGTCCGTCGTTCGTAGCGATTCCTGTCGACGAATTAAGACAACGGCTGAACGAACTGGACCCGTCGAAGCCAACGGTTGTCAGTTGCGGCGTTGGGATTCGCGGCCATGTGGCGGAAAGAATTCTTATGCAGCATGGCTTTTCAAAAGTCTGGAATCTGTCCGGCGGAGCGACCATGCGTCGCCGCGCAGTCGAGTAAGCTTGTTTTCTGGGCAAAGGGAGAGTTTCGACGCGGACTGTTGGCCGATTCAGCAGCAATTGCCTTGCAACAGCATTCGCCGTCGAAATTTTCCTGCCGGTTTGTGAGATGAAACGCTTGTGAGATGAAACAGGAGTCCTGTCATGTCAAATCCCGTTGTGGTAATTCCATTTAGCTTGCCCGCAATTCCTGAACGGCCTGCGGACGGACACAAGGGAACGTTTGGAAAGATTACGATCATCGGCGGCTCGACGGGCATGAGCGGTGCCATCTGTCTGTCCTCCGTTGCGGCTCTGAGATCAGGGTCGGGACTTGTAACGGCAGCAGTTCCCCAATCGATTCAGGCGCTCGTTGCCGGCAACGAGCCCAGTGTGATGACGATTGGCCTGAAGGATGACTGCGAGCTGGGGCTGCTTCCCTTGTCGCTCGACGCAACGCTGTCCTTGTTGCACGGGCGAGATGCAGTGGGCATCGGACCCGGGCTTGGGCAAAATGCCGCGGCCGTCAAGCTCGTCAGCGATATCCTGCAGAATGCCACATGCCCGGTAATTGTTGACGCCGACGGCCTGAACATTGCCGCAGAGCACAAACTCTTTCTGATGCCCCGAAGCTGCACCTGTGTTATTACGCCGCATCCGGGTGAATTCGCCAGGCTGACAGGCCGATCGATCGGGGAGATTGAACAGCATCGCGAAGAGATGGCTCAGGAGTTTGCTGCCGAACATCAGCTGATTGTGGCTTTGAAGGGACCGGGAACAATCGTGACGGACGGAACGCGTTTGTATCGCAATTCAACCGGCAACTCCGGCATGGGAACAGGCGGCACGGGCGACGTGCTGACCGGCATTGTCACCTCGCTGCTGGGGCAACAACTTCCTGCGTTTGAAGCCACGGCGCTGGCCGTTCACGCCCATGGTTTGGCCGGCGATTTTGCTGCGGAAAAATTCACGCAGCGCGGAATGATCGCCTCAGACCTGCTCGGTTGCCTGCCGGACGCATGGCGGCAACTGGAAGGCAAACCTCGACTGACCAACTGATGAGGCGGCCCTGGCCACGGCCGTGTTGGCTGAGTCGCGGTTTCCTTTTCAAACGTCTAACGACTTTGCAGCGGGCCTGTGAATTCGCACGCTCTCAGCAGACCATGGCAGACATCCTCGCTGCGCGAGCGCGCAAGCGTCGCCACGCAAACAACTCTTATCTCGTTATTGTGCCGCATAACTTTCGACAAAGGCTAGTCCACGATTGCTTTGGGCCAGGTGATGGCCCGGTCGTCCTTTGATTTACTAACCACGAAAGGCACGAAATTCACGAAAGGAATCACAGCCCGAGGAGTAGGAATGTCAGGTGGCGGTTCGGCTTGCGCGTCGCTGTCCAGGTCATTTTGCGTTTTGCGACTTTTTCGTATCTTTGGTGTATTTCGTGGTTCAGTCGCTGCAAATCAGCAGTCACGCTCACTTTAACGAAATCCCCGGCTGGCTTGAGCATGTGAATGCGGCTCAGGCCAAAGCTCAATTCGAACTCCATAATCTTTTTTCGAATCGTCCGTTGAAGGCATTTCAGGCCGTCGCTGACACCTTTTAAGATTCGAATGGCTGCAACGTCCAGTCGACGTCGTGCCAACATCAGAAGGAACGAAGCAGCAGTGACCAGTCGGCGATCGTTCGTTGGGACTCAGTGTCCACCGGGCGAGCGACCGGGAAGCCGGCTTTGTGAAGTGCATCGATGCTTTGAGCTAACAGGGCCTTCGACTGCGCATTCTTCGGAGATTCAAGCAGAAGGATCGACTGGTCAGAATAACGAATCCCCTCCAGTTCCGTCGGGGAAATCCAGCCGTCCATCAAAGCAATGCCTCGGATTGGCGACGGGCCACCAAGGACCAGTTGCCATGCCAGGCGAGCCTGTTCGCGGTTGGCAACCACAACGATCCGCTGCACATCGGCCTTTGAACCGCCCGCAAGCCCCTTAATCATCGCCATCACCAGCGGAATGTCGTCAGCGGTCAACCGGCTGTTTTCCGGGTTCGTCGGACGGGCCACGATCAGCTTGTGCGATTCCAGCAATGGTTTCCATTCGGCCAGAATCTGCTCTTCGGTTTCTGTTTCAGAAGACAGAAGAACCACGATTCCCGGCAGCACACCAGTCGGGATCGTTGAAAAGAATGCAGCAGCGCGGCCACGTTCATCAAAAGATAATTCGCGGCGCTGCACATCGCCTGAGACATTTGTGTCTTCTGCCGGAGCTCCGACATTGCCGGCCGCAGCCTTTGGTTGACCATTATCAGCATCGCCTGCGCCTGGTTGTTCAGATGCTTTTACTGTTTCGACGGCCGTCGCGGTAATGGCATTCAGCACTTCGCTGGAAAGACGCAACACTTCCTCAGGCTGCCGCTGTGAATCGATGTTAACGGTTTTCGTTTCTGCAACACCCGGAACACGGTACTCCAGCTGAACCCTGTCACCGGCCTGAACTTCCAGAAGAGCCGTCAGCAGTTCCTGAGCATTCGCAGTCTTTTGTTTATTCAGGGACAACACTTCCACTCGCAGTGGCAGGCTGGCCTTTGAAGCTGGAGTGTTTTCGAGCGCGAGGAGCGGAACAAATCCGGGCGTCTCATTGTCTTTTGGCATTTCAGGAGGCGCCGCGTCCGCCGGTTTTTTCGGCGGCACAAGTCCCTGCAGCATTCCTTCTAAAGTCGCGGCTTCCGGCTTCCCTGCGCCGTCGCCGGCGTTCGCAGTTCGCACGGACATCAGGCCGAGATACGCGGGAATCAGAACCGGCAGTTCTTCTGTCAACTCGACAGCACATGTCACACTTTCGTCGCCCCGGTTGGCTGTGATTGTCAGGGTGTCTCCCGCATAACTGCTTCCTACTGCTTCCTCCAGGAAGCTCATGCGTTCGATGTTGCGTCCGTTGACCGTGAGAAGCTGGTCACCCTTCTTCAGCCCTGCCCGGGCCGCTGGTCCATTTGGCACCACGCGGTCAATTCTGATCTGAGACGAAAAGATTCCAGAGGTTTCCAGCCTGATGCCAAGGCGTCCATGTTTCAGATCCTGCCCGGCCTTCAGGCGATCGGCAACGTTCAAGGCATCTTGGAAAGGAATCGCAAACCCAATCCCGGAGTCATACCATTCGATCCCCGACGACGCATTGCCCTGCCCTCGCGGCGAGAGCGGGACAAGAATGCCCAGGACCTGCCCGTTCAGATTAATCAGCGGGCCGCCGTAGTTGACGGGAGAAATTTTTGCGTCGGATTGAATCGCCATTCCATGAATTCGATTCAATGCGCTGACAACGCCTACCGAAACGTTGGACGATTCGGCTGAATAGAAACGCCCCAGCGCAATCGACCACTGCCCTGCCCTGACGGATTCTGCAGGAGCTGTAACGGCCGGTGTCCATTGACCTTCGCTGGCTTTTAAAAGCACGAGACGCCGCACATAATCGGTCGCGACGATTTTTGCGGCGATCCGATGACCGGCATTGTCTTCCGCCAGCACCGCTTCTGGATTTCCCTGAAGAGCAAACTGGCTCGTCAAAATTTCGCCGCTGTTGGAGATCACGACCCCGGTCGTCACAAGGGACGTAACTGTGTCGCCATCAACGGACTGCTCGCCTCCGATGACACGAAGCCGCACGATCGACGGTTCTACCTGGCTGACCGCCGTTCGAACGGCAGCACCAAGTTCATCCGCCTGGACCGGACTGAGGCTTAGAGGCATTGTCAGAAGGACTGCTGCAGCGGCAAAAAAACGTGAGTCATTGGTCATAGGTGGCTCTCAGAAGTGATTGGCATTCCTCTCCAGTTTACCGGCATTGATTGTCCTGGAACAGCGGGCAGGCATCACCGAGGAAATAACCGCCGGCAGAGTGCTCAGGCGAACTTACCAAACCAGCAGCAGCCAGACAATTTCTGAGATCTTCAGGCAAAGCCGACTATCGTTTGACGGTCGAAATTTTTATGCCGTCCATGTCCAGCTGCCCGGTTGATCCATTAAGACCGACTCGAATGATCATTTCTTTGGCACCCGGTGGAACGGGGACCGTGGAACGGGCATTTTGCCAGTCAAAACTGCCCCGCCACTTGCCGAGCACTTTGAAGCCAATCTCCCGGCGAATGTGATCGTAGAAGTGAACAACCACAGCGGCCTGCTCGGAAAGGTCGTTTCCGGGGACAATGTCGTCAGCGCGAATCCAGTAATTCAGATTGAGTACGCCGATATGCCGACCGTCAATGGCTGCGCCCTGCAGAGCCTGCGACAGTGATCCGAATTCTTTGTTATTGAATCGCAGGCACCACGTTCCTTCAATGGGCGATTCGTTGCACATGGTGGTTTGACGCTGGTAATGCCATCCATCCACCTTGCCATCTTCGTTGGCATCCAGTTCGAATGAGCCATTATTGATCCGGGGATTTGCGGGATCCGGCTGAATACGTCGCTGCTCTTCGGATGTGCCGGTCATTGGTACGAACAGGGTTGAGATCAGACGCTCATCTTTCAGTTCGCCATTTTCCTTGACGAACAAATGGAAGTATTGCTGATAACGCTCGCCCACCGGAACAATCATGCGGCCGCCTTCTTTGAGCTGATCGATCAGCGGGCGCGGAACATCCTCGGGTGAACAGGTCACAATGATTTTGTCGAACGGAGCATGTTCAGGCCAACCTTTGTAGCCATCACCATCCATCACATGCACGTTGTTGTAGTTAAGTTCCTTCAGTCGCCGCTCGGCCTGCTTGGCGAGAGGAGAGACGATCTCAATTGTGTAGACCTCCTTCACGATCTCGGCCAGCACAGCCGCCTGATAGCCACTGCCGGTGCCAATCTCAAGGACACGGTCCTCGGGCTGCGGATCCAGAGACTCCGTCATGTACGCGACGATGTAAGGTGGGGAAATCGTCTGCTGGTTTCCGATCGGCAGAGCAACGTCGCCGTAAGCCAGATTTTTTTGAGCAGCGGTCACAAACTCATGGCGCGGCACGCGGCGCATCGCCGCCAGCACCGCTTTGTTGGTGATGCCTTCCCCTTCGACTTTGGCGGTGACCATGGCCTCCCGCAGTGCTTCAAAGCGCTGCTGAGCAAACACAGAGTCCGCAGATATCGCGATTGCCGTGATCGCTGCAACCACCGTAAAGAGGTTCTTCAATGACCAGCTCTTTGGCGGCATTCCGTTCTCGCTGCAAGCTGAAATGTCGAGACTGTCAATCATCATGAGCGATCCTCGCTGCTTTTCCACTGTGGGCTGACCGTTGGAACCTGTCGACACAGTGTAATGACTGAGTCGCGTTGAGAAAATCTGACTATTTCGCTGACCTCCGCCATCGGGCTGTTTGGCTGAATCCGGGGATTGCGGGTTTTGTCCCTGTCGGGTCAGGCCGCTTGTTGGCTCACTCGCCGGGCGCCGAGGTGTTTCTGGTTTGTCAATCGATCGGCCCCGATTTGGTCGGAGAAACCATCACTCAGAATCGTCGAAATTCGGAGAGTCTTCGTACTGAAACACTTACGAAATTCTCTCATCACAAGCTCACTGGAATTCGGCCAACCTCGTTTGACAGTTCTTCACGTCCGGTTAACATCGCCAGCCGTTGAGTGAGTGAGCGCTCGAGGACGAATCTGCACTCGTCGTCGAGCAAAAATACCTGTCAAAAAAAGCCAGTCTTCCAGTAACGCCCAGCCCATGTGGCGACAGGCGATGGAGTGCCGCGCAAGCTGCGTGCTTTCGCGAATTGCCCCGTCTTTGTCCAGGGTGTTACTGCGCGCTGGCGATAGAGGGAGGGGCGCATGACGCAGCCCGCACGTCATGAAGACAAACTGACGTTCGATTCAGCGGTTTACGCTGCGCGGACGTTGGTTTTTGATCCACCACATTCGCCGCTGGCCCCTGCTTCGTCAGAGCTCGAGCGGCTGACTTATGCCATTCGGGAAGCCGTCGGCGAACAGAACTTCCAGCACTGGTTCCATAAGCGGACCCGTTTTGAAATCTCTGGCGATCGGTTGATTGTACGGGTCCCCAATCCGTTCATTCTGAATTGGCTGCTGCGGCGATTTCGAACGGCACTGAACAAAGCGTCTCAGCTTGTTCTCGGGCCGTCCGGATCTTCACAGCTCGAAGTCGATGAATCCTTGATGCTCGAAGTGGCGGCAGCAGGTGGTTCAAGCGTTCCCGCTGTTGGCCATGCATCGACTGCTTCGGGTCACGTCAGCTTAGAAGACGTCAGCGTCAATCACGGGATTCGTGATCATGGCAGCGTCGGAAATTCCAGTGGCGGCAACGCCAACGTGGATAATACCACAAAGTTGCGACGTGACGGCGGCAATGGCCCGTTAAAGTCTGCCGGCAAGCACCAGCCTCTGCCAACTGGGCCGTCGGAGTTTGATCGTCCAGGTTCGCTCAGTCTTCCAGGCAACCGTCGCCGGTTCCGGTGTTTTGACTCTTTCGTTTCCGGCGAATGCAACGACCTGGCAGTTCTGGCATCGCGTCAGGTTTCGGCTGCTCCGGGGGAGCGGTATAACCCGCTGTTCATTCATGGAGGAACGGGAACCGGGAAGACTCATCTTCTGGAAGCGATCTACACGGAAGTGCGGCGCAAGCATCCGTCAAAAAATGTGATGTACCTGACATGCGAAGCGTTTACGAATTATTTTACATCAGCGCTCAGTTCGCGAACGGTTCCTTCGTTTCGTCAGCGCTTCCGCAATGTGGAAGTGCTGCTCATTGATAACATTGAATTCCTGGATAACAAACGCGCGACTCAGGAAGAGTTCCTGCACACGATTACTCAGCTGATTGATCACGGCGGTCAGGTCGTGATTTCTTCGGACCGTCATCCGCGGTTACTGACAAAGCATCGTGAAGAACTGACAACTCGGTTTCTCAGCGGACTTGTCTGTCGAATTGAATCGCCCGACGAAGACACTCGTCACAAGCTGGCGCGTTCATTGACTGCCGGAATGAAAGCCGTCTTCGCTGAAGATGCTCTGGACTACATTGTCCGCCGTTGCCGCCGCAATACGCGAGAACTTCAGGGCGCTCTGAACCAGCTGGAAGGCCAGTTTGCTCTCAATGGTCGCCGCATCACACTCGCCGTCGCTCGTGAGGTCATGGGCGAGATGGCTGAAGAATGTCGGCGCCTGGTTCGAATCAGCGATGTCGAAAAAGTCGTGTGTGAAACGTTTGGCGTGACCGCTGCCGACCTGCGTTCTCCGTCGCGTCGCAAGGCCATTGCTCTGCCTCGTGCGATCGCCATGTTTATGTCGCGCCGTCTCACAAAGTCGGCCTATCGAGAAATTGGAATGTACTTCGGCGGGAGGGATCACAGCACTGTCGTTGCTGCTGAACGCAAAGTGGCAGAATGGGTGACCGGCGGCGAGGCTATCGGGCTGCCAACGTCCTGCACGGGGCGTACGATCGCAGAGCTGATTGACGAACTGGAAAATCGACTGCAGACAATGGCCTGTTAGGACAGCTGCAGTTCTTTGATGGACTCGTCGTCGTTACTCGGGAATGCAGCCCTGGCGGACGAGAACATGTTCGGAAACAAACGGGGAATCCAACGCACCGGAAAATCGACAGGCAGACACAATGCTCTGCCCGGTCTCCCCGGACCAGAACACCGCTGACTTCTGCAGCGGTGGCATCCGCCGATCCTGAACAGTGACTGCGTTGAGAGTTATGTCGGTGCAGTTCGCAAGGCGGATTCCGTACGGAGCAGAATCGAGGATCTGGCTGTTACTGATGATTATGTTGCGGCAGTCGAACAGCTCCAGCAATGCTTCACGCTGCAGTTCCGGAGCTTCGGGATACATATGCTGGCCGCTCAGGCAATCCTGCAGGATATTCCCGGTAAAAAGGCTGTCACGGCAATTTCGGAACGTCACGCCGGTGCAGAGTTCCTTCTCCAGTCCATAATCAGTGTTGTGGCCAAAGCAGTTGTCGGCCACGACGATCTGGGAACAGTCTTCAATCAGCAGGTTGCGATTGTGTCCTGAGTAAATGGAATTGCCTGTCACGGTGACTCCCTGGGCGGATGTCATATGGATGTTGTTCCATTGACTGCCGATCAGGTTCCCGGTGATGGCCAGCATTCCAACCTTCGCATTTTTCTCCTTCGGTTGACCGATGATGCGGAGGTTGGCACCGTCAGGACTGTACGTCGCCTGAATCGTGTTGCTGCAGATTGTTCCTTCCCGAATACTGCCTTCACTGGCATCCAGCCAGATCTCAGCTGTCGGGACGCCATCAGCACCTGGAATTTTGTGTCCGCCATTGTTGTTGTACTCAATATCGTTGCCGGTAATCTGCAGGTTGCGAATCTCGCTGCGTTCAATGCGAATTCCGCCAAGGCGACAGTAACTGAGATGCGAACTACTGATGATGGCCTGATGCAGGTTGAGGGCGTCCAGAAATATTCCGACGCCCGTATTGTGATAAATATGGCAGTGGCTGATCAGAACATTGCGGGCTCGACCGGAAATATGAATGCCATGCCGCAGCTTGCGAAGCAGTACGCCAGTGATCGTGGGCTGCATCACGCCTTCAATACGAATGCCGTCTGCTTCTTCGTGCTGGCCCAGGATTTCCAGTTGGCTGATCATCGGCATGCGTTCATGAGTCCACTCGGAGTCACGAAAGCTGTTGGGATCAGCGGAGGTGTTGTGCGAGCCCTTGAGGAAAATCGCAGGCCCGCTGCCCTGCATCAAAAGGCGAGCTGTGCCTCCTTCGCCACGAATGGCGGTGCGGCCCATTGTGGCAAGATTCAGAACCAGCGGCTTTGTCAGGCGATAGTCACCTCGCGAAAGCACCAGTTCGCCCACGCCTTCGTCCAGAGCATGCTGCAGTGCTTCAGTATCGTCGGTTTGTCCGTCGCCCGTTGCTCCAAAATCACCTGCCTGAGTCATCGGTTTGCTCGCTCGGATCGAATTGAGTGCTGAAAAGAATTGGTGTTACATTCATGACCAGTCGTCCCGCCTGGAGGCGATGAGTTTAGACAAGCTCGAAGCACCAGCGAGTCGGCGGCCAGGGATTCCGAGCCCACTCGCTGGCGCTTCGAGCTTGTATCAGGCGATCTTTTCACGATTAGTTGAGATGACCGGAAATCACCTCACAGCCTCTCTGCCGTCACGAACCGCAGGCATCATAAACAGGAAAAGCCTGAAGCCCCAGTCTGTCGGACAGATCCGACGGTGCTGGAGCATCAGGCTTGAATGTTAATTGCGTTTTTGTGAATTTGAGTTTCTGCAGCAGGACAACTATCGAACCGTTGAAACCTGCAGCAAATTCTCAATCCGATGATTCGGATACATTCGACGAGCGGCTGTTGTGGCAACCTGCTTGGCGTACCAGGAACCCGCTCGGCCGGTCAGGGTCACGGACTGAAATCCAACATCGACACACAGGTCGTGCACAATAACGCTGGCCAGTTGCTGGATCAGATCCATGCAGCGGTCTGTTTCGGGGCTGGTCCGTGGCTGAAGTTGCATCGCTCTCGTCCATGAAGAAGGTGCAGACAAACGAAACAGGAATTCGAAGCGGCTGGAAGTAGATCGTTGATCCGGGGCCGCCTGAGCCGCGAAGGATACCCTCGCCATTCCGTCTTGTGCAGATCAGGACCCGCAGAATCTGAACTTCCCTGTGTTTCGCCAAAGTGCGACTGGTTTCGCTGAAGTGTGGCTGAAAATAGGTAGTCTGGCCCAACTGCACAGAAGCGGCGGCAGGTCACGGAGCGATTCGCAAGGAACTTTCAGTTCACGGACGGAGATCTTTCATCGCTCCGCAGCCGCATTTCCTTCTCGCGACCATCGTCCGCGGATGGCAAATGCGCACCATATCCAGACAAGGCCGCAGGTCCAGCCGCCGAGCACATCGGTGGGATAATGGACTCCCATGCAGACACGGCTGATGCCAACCAGCAACGCCACAACCAGCGGCAGGCCAATCAGAAGGTGTCGCAGGTGACGATTCTGAGTCAGTTCAGCCAGCAGGAATCCCGCGGTGACATAGACCACGACGGACATCATCGCATGCGAACTGGGAAAGCTGGTGTGGCCGGATACGTGGGACAGGTGCGGCACAAGAGATGGCCGAACTCGCTGCACAAGCTGCTTCATCAGCACGCCAGTGAAGAAGCCCCCGACAGAACTGAGTACAAAGAAGCGAAATGCCAGATGGCCCAGCTCCGCCCATGCAAAAATTGAGAAGCTCACAACGGTTGTAATCAGCACCGCATAGCCACCCAGCGCCGTGAAGTCGCGCATGGATTCTTCGAAGGCCAGGGGACCAATCATTCGGTACAGATTCTCTGGCTGACGCAGCGACAGTACAATGCGATGGTCGAGATCCGTTTCAGCATTTTGTGCCAGGCCGGCAGCCAGCTCACAAACGCCCCAGGCAATGCCAACAATCAGCACGGCAATCCGTACGACGATAAAATGCGGTGGATATGACATGAATCAACTAACAGGGGAAAACGATTCGAAGCGGGCAGAGATGCTGCTTATGATTTTGCGGCTGAGGTGTAAAGCCAGACGAAGGATCTGAGGTGGCGGCGAGGTTCACGTTCGGAAACTCGGCGGCCGCGGCGATTATCTGGCTTCTCGCCGGCTGCGAAGATCGTTCAGCCGGGCAAGGAACTCCGCTTCTTTTCCACGATCGACCGGCTGGTAATACTGCCGATCAACGCCGAGATAATCCTGATCGACCCAGCCATCCTTGCCGTCGTGAGCATATTGATATCCGACGCCGTGGCCCATCTTCGCTGCACCCGCATAGTGACCGTCGCGCAGATGCATGGGAACCGGGACAAGCGTGTTCTGCTTCACGTCAGCAATAGCCGCGTCAATGGCGACATACGAGGCATTGGATTTCGGAGCACAAGCCAGATACGTCGTCGCCTGAGCCAGATTGATGCGACATTCCGGCATGCCGATCACTTCTGTCGCCTGAAACGCGGCGGTGGCGATGGGCAGTCCCATCGGATCAGCGTTGCCGATATCTTCAGAGGCAGCAATTACCAGACGTCGTGCGATGAATCGTGGGTCTTCGCCGGACTCCAGCATGCGAGCCAGCCAGTAAAGTGCTGCGTCAGGATCACTGCCGCGAATGCTTTTGATGAAGGCACTGGCGACGTCATAATGGTCATCGCCATTCGGATCGAAACGAACGACTCGCCGCTGCATGGATTCCTGAGCCACCCCGACATCCACGAGCTTGGTTGTGCGCGCCACCGACAGCACGGCGATTTCCAAAGCAGTCAGTGCGCGTCGCCCGTCTCCATCGGAAAGCGTGGCGATAAAGTTGAACGCCTCAGGTTCCACTTTGACCTGATGACCGGCGAGCCCTCGTCGATCGTCGCAGACGGCACGTTTCATCAGGGCGATCAAATCGGAGTGTTCCAGTTCTTTGAACTCGAAGACCTGGCTGCGGCTGATCAGAGGAGCCACCAGGGAGAAGAAAGGATTTGCCGTTGTCGCGCCGATCAGTGAGATGGTTCCACTTTCGACATCAGGCAGCAGGATGTCCTGCTGGCTGCGGCTGAACCGATGCAGTTCGTCAATGAACAGAACGGTCTGAGTGCCATCAGCGGCAAGTCGATCAGCAGCGGCCTGAAGAACTTCACGAACTTCTCGAACACCGGCGGTGGTGGCGTTGAGTCGTTCGAAGTGTCGACGAGTCTGCTTTGCGATCAGTTCCGCCAGAGTGGTTTTCCCGGTACCAGGCGGACCGTAAAAAATCATGGACCCGATCCGATCGGCATCCAGCATTCGCCGCAGCAGCTTTCCGTCGCCCAGAATATGAGTCTGGCCTGAAAACTCAGCCAGCGTCGACGGTCGCATGCGTGCGGCAAGAGGCTTCGCATTGTCGCGATTGTTTTGTTCGGCGGCAGCAAAGAGGTTCATCAGGAGGTCTCACGGCAGGGAGCAGGTGGTCAGCGAAACTCGTGCGAGTCTGCGATTCCTGAATTGTAACGGGCTGCAGCGTACGTTCTTTGCGATCTGAATGGTTCAATCTGGTGTTTTTCGTTTGTTGAGCTCCAAATTCAGTAGCAGGCGGCGGTTGCCGGCGGCAAAATTCCGAGGTTGCGGGCAAATGCCTGTGCCGTTCTGTCTTCCCCGCTAAGAACATGGTCGACAATAGTTTCCGCAGAATTCAGGTGTGAATGACTCGACAGGTAAACCGGTAACCCCTTCTCTTCACAGAAAAAGGACCGACATGCCGGACGAGAGAGTCTGCGAGTGTGCAGCGTGGTTCGTGAAATTTGCCGCAGCCTTAAATCTATTCTGTCAGGCGTGTGTTCAGAGTGTTGGTTCTGCAGGAAGACAAGAAAATGAGTGTTTCTTATGATAGTGAGTTCGCTGGCCCATTGCGTCAGAGGCACAGTCTCTGTGAGGTGCCAGGGCTCTTCTCTCAGATCATCCGGGATTGATTAATGGTCGCTATTTTGCATCCAGTTGGACCCGGGGCCCAGATCCCCATTGACCGGGCTGTTGTACTGATTGGACGCAGTCCGGAATGTGATGTTGTCCTGGACGGGAGTTCCAGGATTTCGCGAATGCATTGTGCGCTCGTGCAGGTGGATTCAGAATATTACATCCGCGATCTTGGCAGTATGAACGGAGTCACGGTTGCGGGGCAGCGAATTGAAAAAGATGCGAAGCTGATCGATGGCGTGGAAGTGCTGATCGGTGACGTCAAGTATCGTTTCCTTCAGAATGTTATTCCTGCCGCCAAACCACTTCGTACGACGAAGGCCAGAGGGACGCCCGTCTTTGTGGATGAAACTGCGGAAGTGCTGGATGTGGAAGAAGTGGAAATTGTTGAGATCGTTGACGATGTCGAAGTCATCGACGTGATTGAGATCGTGGACGACGTGGAAGTGATCGATGACGTCGACGTTATTGACGAGTCGCCACGCCGACCACGTCCGAAGCCTCGACGGTGATGAAACCGGCGATGAAGTGAGCGATCAATCCTGAACTCCCTGGGCTGCAGGTTTGTTCGTCGATCCCAATCTTTAATATTCAATCCGTCCGACCGGCCTTTTCATTTCAGCAGAGAACTTAGCGAGCTGATGCCCACGGATTCGCGGTTGATCAGTGGTTCGCCGTAGGCTCGCCCGATCGACCAGCCCCAGTATCTGGCGCGGTCGCGAATGTCGTCAATGCCCGTGGGAAATGTCTGCGGACGGCCGGTGATTAACTGACTTTCATAGGCGCATACTGCGTTCATTTTTGTTTCAATCTGCGACGAGATATCGACCACGAACGATGCTGTCGGATGGATTCGCAGGTGGATGCTGAAATAGTGCAGCAGCATGGGTGGCCAGAACGGATCGCCCTCCATATCGGACCGGCTCAGCTTTGACCAGAAGCGGGCGTCATCCACCAGGCTGCTGGCGGAAACGTGGTCTGGATGTGCGTCCTGCCAGTACGGAGCGAGAATGATCTGAGGCCGCACGGTTCGAAAGACTTCGGCCAGTTTGCGGCGAGCCTCAAGATCAGGCTGCAGGCTGCGATTGGGCAGACCCAGATTCTTGCGCCAGGTAAGTCCCAGAATGTCCGAAGCTTTTTGAGTTTCAGTGGCTCGGATTGCCAGGCTGCCGTGGGGCGTCGGTTCACCGGTGGTCAGGTCGACCACGCCGACACGCAGATTCTGCTGAAGCGACAGGGCGATCGTACCGCCTACGCTGATTTCCGCATCGTCGGGATGTGGTGATACCACAAGGATGTCGAGTGACTGCATGGAACCCTCTGGGCGCAACAGGACTGGAATCTTACTCTGCAGGACGCACGTATTGTCCGCCTGCAGCAGAATCACTTTTATCAATTCTGGCTGGCATCGATCCTTTCGTCATCGCGCCATCAGTGAATTTGTCCGGGGATTTCAATGAATCGAACTCGACTAACGCTGATGGCAATTTGTCTCGTCGCCGTTGCCTGCTCCGGCTGTCATCTGGTGGAGCATCCGAAATCCGCCATGCGCCGGATGACGCGAATGTTTACGCCGACGCCTGATGACTGGGACAGCGAAGTCAACGAGGACGTCAAGGAATGGGATTTCGTGGGTGAAGAGGGACGTGGCGATCAGACGCGGGAACGTGACCCGGACCAGTGGTTCAAAAAACACCTGATGTCAGACAAAGCCAACAGCATCGAACGCAATCTGGGAATCGACTGACCGCCGCGTGGGAACTCGGCTTACAGCAAGGAATTGGCCTGCAGAAAACGCCCGGCATTCTTCATTCGAGCGGTTGAAAGCGGCCGCACGTCTGCTAAAACACGAAAACCGATATCGCTGAAACCGCTCTAGACACGAATTGTCGGATGGACTAAATATCCGGCGATTTCTGCGGGTCTGTGCGCGAGAGTCGCAGAAATTGCGGCTTAGGGCATTCACCTGTCTGAAGTTGTCTGCTGTGGCTATGGATTGGCCTTAGCCGGGGTATTCAGCCCAAAAGCGTTCCGCGCCTTCTGTCCAACATCTTTTGATGGAAGCAGAAGACAGTCTTTTTCTTGCAGGAAACCGACAGGATGTCCAGGTTCCCATCGCGCTTGATGTTGAACAGTGTGCTTTCCGCCTCTGGCTTGACGCTCAGCGGTTGTATGTATCAGCAACCCATGTATCAGCCGGCACCGTATGGTCAGCAGATGTACGGAGCGCCTGGCGGGTATACTCAGCCGGGCACAATGGTCATACCGCCCTCAAATGCGCCGCCTTATCAACCCGGTGCCGCCGGCACTTACGACAGTAATCCTCAGGCGGACGATTTCAAGGCTGCGCCCAGCCAGAGCAATGGGCAATTCTTTGGTGAAGATGGCGGAGTTCCCACACCCAAAGATTCGGGGGCCGGTACCGGCGACGAACAGTTCAACCGAGATCTGCCGGGGCTGTAGGCTTTCGCTCCGCTTCGTTCAGGATGGCAGGAACGCCCCTCCTTGCGGTCGGACCGCGGCGAAACTTGAAGCTCTCGCCGCGACCATCGACTTCCGCTGCTTCGAAGACAAACGCCTACTTCTGGTCCGGCAGAGGCTGGACTTCAACCTTGCGGATGAAGACATAGCTGCCTGGATCATGTTGCTGGAACGCGAAGTGGCCTTCTTTGAACGTCTGGGCGAAGTCGAGGTACTCAAACAGTTCATTGCCGTCGATCGTGATTTTAATGCGAGTCACCGCCCTGCCCCGCCAGACGTCGTCACGAACTTCCAGTTCGTAGACAAACCAAGTGTCCGGTTTGACATGCTGCTGGTAAACATGACACATGCCATACAGTGACCCAGTGCGGATAGGATCCGTATGAGTGCTGTCGATCTGAGCTTCGTAGCCATCGGTGAAGCTTGGCTTGCGAGTCGTCCGGAAGTACAGTCCTGAGTTGCCTTTGTCGTTGATTTTAACTTCGGCTCGATAGCGGAAGTTTTTGTAAGGACCAGTCGTGTTCACCAGCATGGAAGCTTCCCCGGTGCCGGCGAGTGCTCCTTCTTTGACCTCCCACATACTCTTGTCGCCGCCGATTTTCTCCCAGCCCCCAAGAGTCTTTCCGTCGAAAAGAGAAACCCATTCGGCTTCCTGAGCAAAAGCCGGTGTGGCTGCGAATGCAGTGAGAGTGACTGAGAGTGCCAAGGCGAACCATCGAACTGAAATTACCATCGAATCGTTTCCCCGAATGTGGGCTGGTTAAGGAAATCAACGAACGCTGCGTTGATCACGTTCGCCTGATGGTAGCTCAAGCAGATCACAGAAACCACGGAACGCGGCAGCAACATGGCCGGTCTTTTACCGACGCACACCGGACATGTTGACTCCGCTGCCAATGAGCAGATTGTGTTCGTACGTCCAGGAATAGAGCCGTCCGTTTTTCTCCGGCGGAAGAACTGTCAGTTGATCGAACCCGGCTTCGCTGAACCACTGGGACAGTTCACGAACCGTGTGGTGATACTGAAACTTCGGCGCCCACCAGTCGAAAGTATCGCAGACACGATTTTCATAACCCGGATGCGCACTGAAGTTGACGATCTTGTTTAAAGTGCGATTGATCCCCGGGATGCCACCAAGAACAGCTCCCAGATGGCAGAACGGCATTAAAGCAGACGGTGGCAGCTTTGTGGTAATCGCACGCAGACCGCTGTTGATGAACTCCTGCCACCACTGATTGCGGCGATAAAGCCAGACAGAATACCGGCCACCCGGTTTTACCATGCGAGCCACTGCATCAAACACGGCACGCGTATCCGAGTCGTGGTGCATCACGCCGATGGAAAACACAAAATCAAATGACGCGGTCTCCAGGGGCAGGTGTTTCAGATCCGCCTGAACAAACTGGACATTTGGCAGCTGCGAAGAAAGTTGCCTGGCTTTGTCGACGGCTCGCGTATGATCAGCGCCGACGACAACGGCCCCGGCTTCACCGCAGACTCGGGAATAGCGTCCGCCACCACAGCCCGCATCGAGAACACGCAGACCTTTGAGTTGTTCCAGCGGCATGCCTGTCTTGGCCACAAACGTCGCTCGGTCTTCGTCATCGTGAGCGACCTCAAAAGTGGTCCACTGATGGCCAAAGCTTTCGAGATGTTCGTCAGTGACAAAGCGCGGAATCCCACCGACCACTTTCCATGTCTGTATCTGATCGGCCGACATCAGCCGGACTGGCGAATACCCGAGATCCATCCGCGCCCCGTCCCTGGGATCTCGCAGCATGGCAAGAAGTTCGGGGTCGAGATTGTCACAGAGTTCAGACATGCGGCTCACTGCGATTTTTCGAAAGACCAGCGACATGGAACACGTTTGACGGCGATCAGAACTGATCGAGCAGGCTGGCCGCCCGCTCGGGAAAAAAGTGTCAGCTGTTCATCCCACTGCGAATCAGCCCGCGGTCTTTATGAATCTTGTACTCGACGGCATCCACCAGCGCGATCCAGCTGGCTTCGATGATATTTTCGCTGACTCCAACAGTGCTCCAGACCGTCGAACGGTCACGACTTTCGATGACAACTCGCACACGCGCTGCCGTGCCTTCAGTGCTGTTGATGACGCGCACCTTGTAATCCACAAGAGTCATTTCTGCGAGTCCTGGATAAGCGGGTGTCAGAGCTTTTCGCAGGGCGCTGTCCAGAGCGTTCACGGGTCCGTCACCTTCTCCCACAACGTGCTGCTGAGCCGCATTGATCGTTAGCTTAATGACTGCTTCCGTCATCGGTTCGCGTTTCTGATTCTGCACGTTGACGCGATAATGTTCCAGTTCAAAGGCCGGGTGATAGCTGCCCGCCTGCTTCATCACCAGCAGATCAAACGACGCTTCAGCGGCCTCAAACTGATAGCCTTCATTTTCCATGTCCTGCACGGCAAGCAGAATTCGCGACATCAGTTCATTGTCCTGACTGATGTTGAACTTCGTTGTTTTTGCCACGATATTGGAACGACCCGACAGCTCGCTGACCAGAATGCGGCGTTCGTTTCCGACGGCCTCCGGCGTGATATGTTCGTAGCTGCGAGCAAGTCGATTGACCGCATGCACGTGCATGCCACCCTTGTGAGCAAAGGCGCTGGAACCAACAAACGGCTGGCCAGAGCGAAAATTCAGGTTGGCGATTTCATACACGTACCGCGACAGTTCCGTTAGCCGTTGGATACCACCGGGCACAAGCACTTCATAACCAAGTTTCAGATGGAGATTGGCCGCCACTGACACAAGATCCCCATTGCCGCAGCGTTCTCCGATGCCATTGATTGTTCCTTGAACCTGCATGGCTCCGGCCTGAACAGCGGCCAGAGAATTTGCCACGGCCAGCTCGCAATCGTTGTGGCAGTGAATGCCGAGCGGAACATTCACGGCAGCCTTCAGGGCTTTCACAAATTCAGCGATCTGCTCGGGCAGCGTGCCTCCGTTGGTATCACACATCACAATCATGCTGGCACCGGCGTCGGCCGCAGCCTGCAACGTCTGAAGAGCATAGTCAGGATTTGCCTTCCATCCGTCGAAGCAATGCTCGGCATCATAGATGGCTTCACGGCCTTCCGATTTTATGAAGGCAATAGAATCCCTGATCATGGCGATGTTCTCTTCCAGAGACACACGCAGGACTTCCGTGACGTGCAGATCCCATGTCTTCCCGACGATCGTGACGGCAGGCGCTTTAGAGCGAATTAGAGCCTGCATGCCGATGTCATCTTCGGCTGCGACGCCTTTACGTCGTGTCATCCCGAAGGCGGAAACGCGGGCGTGCTTCAGATCCATGTCGGCAATGCGCTGGAAGAATTCTTCGTCCTTGGGATTGGAGAGCGGATAACCGCCTTCGATATAATCAAAGCCGAGCGAATCCAGACGCTGCGCAATCATCAGCTTGTCCTGCAGTGAGAAGTTAACGCCTTCTCCCTGAGAACCGTCACGAAGTGTCGTGTCATAAAGCTGAATGCGTGCCATTGTTGCAACTTTCGAGTACCAATAAAAAAACCCTCAGGATGACCTGAGGGCTGCTGGAATCAGATTCTGCGTTCCTCAGGCATGATGCGGCTGTCGAGCGGTAATAATACCGCCGATTCCGTTGATCTGAATTCGAATAATGCTGAGGCTCATCCGGGCACTTTAGAAGAACGGACCGACGATCGTCAACGAGAAACCTTCCGAGATTCCTGATCTCATGCATCGTTCACGGGAATCTGGCCGTCCAGACCACCTCGGATGGCAGACTTCGCCGATCAGAGGTCTAAGATTGTATAGTGCTGAGCAGTGCGGCAGTAAATGCCCGGCCGGCCCATTTCCGTTGGACGGCCAGCAGGTGTCCACAGGCCGAATTGTCAGGATCGGCTCCCAAGTAAAGAATCGAGAAGCAGCATTTATGTCTGAGACCGGGTCAGAGCCAAAGGAAAAATCGTGGATCAGCGGCAGGAAGGTGGTCGTGGCGATGTTCGTGATGGGCATCATGGCCACATCTTTTCTGTTCGGCTACTGGACGCTGCACCTGATGCCCTTCATGCCGCTGCAGGAAGCGATTGTTGCTGAGTTCCCGGGTTCTGCACCTCGCGTAAATGGCGGAAAGAAGAAGCTGCATAAAGAGACGCCGACGATGTTGCAGATCGGAATGAAACTCAAGTTCGATCCGACAGCGAAAGATGAAAAAACAGTTGCGGCTGTAAAGTCGCTTCAGTCACGCATCTTTGAACTTGTTCAGGAGAAAGTGGATTTCCCGGAGCTGGATGTGATTGAGCTCTACGTTTATCAGTTGCTCCAGGAGCAGGAGATTCGCGAGCGTTCTTTTCGACTTAATGTCGCAAGTCCGGACGAATGGCTGGAAGTGGATCTGACAGGCAATCCAATCATTGCCAATCGACCGGCGCCTGAAAGTGGACCGCCGACAACAATTCCTCCCGAAAATACTCCCGTCAGTGAGCCCAACGAATGAGACTGATCATTGAAGTTGCCGCCGTGATCAGCGGGGCGATTTTTGGTGTATTGCTGGCTCGCCGAAAAGGGATGGACTTTGTCGGAGTTTTCTCCGTCGCTTTCATGACCGCTTTCGGTGGAGGAACCTTGCGCGACGTGCTGCTGGATCGGCATCCCTCGTTCTGGATTCAGTATTCATGGTACCCGGTGGTTGTCTTTGCTGAGGCCGCCGTGGTCTCCCTGATCGCCCGTTTTCCAGGCTGGGTGGAGTAGTTCGCAGTCAAAACGACTTCAGATCGATTGATTCGCCCGACTTTATTGAGATGTAAAGCCGGGCGGCGTCTTCAGCTGTCCCCGGAAGTTCTGCATCGGCCGGAAGTGAGGCCAGTTGTTTCGCCGGAAGGAAGTGAACGGAATTTTGTCCGATGATTTCGGCCTTTGAGCCCGTGACAACAAGGGCTGTTCCTTCATCAATGCCAATGCCCAGCATTTCCGGATGACGACGAATGACGGGCAGCAGATCCGGCTGGCGTCCACGCTGAGCAAAGTGCTGATCGATCGCGACGCCCGGCAGAAAGGAAAAGCCTCGCTCATATCCTTCCGCCATCATCACGGTGTTGCCCAGCGGATGGCCGCGAACAAGAAACTCGCCCTGAATAGTTGCGCCGGCAGAACTGCCACCGATCACGCCACCGCGCCGAAGCACATCATGGAACAGTCTGATCGCGTCCGTACCTTCGTAAGCATCGACAAAATTCCATTGGCGACCGCCGCCGAACCAGACACCCGTCGCCGTTTCGAGCGCCGAACGGAACTCTTCCGAGTCCGCTTCAGTACCTCTTTGAAGTAACACCCTGACGCTCTCTGTCGTTTTACTTCGCAGAAACCCCGGGACGACATCAGTCGTTTCCGTCCGTGGCCCCGCAGTCGGAAGAACAATAATTCTTGACTTCGCGCCGCCAGCCAGTTCGATGAAACGAGCGCCAACATCTTTTGGCATGCTGCCGCCGCCAACAATCACAAGCGAGCCGTGTGCGACCTGCGGCAAACCGTCCGTCGGGCGACCCGGATCGATCCTTATGCTGCGCTGCTCTGCCGCTCGACGCAGTTGCGTGAAGTCGGCGACTTCACCTTTGGTCAGAGTCATCACGTCCGCAGCTCGATAGGCGGTCTCCGCCAATAAAACAGATACGCGGCCTGTTCCGGCAATCTGCATGCGGCGACCGGTGACGATCGCGGCCGTTCCTTCGTCGATGCCCAGCCCGAACAGTTGAGGATGTTTGCTGACGGCCAACTGCGAACGGCCGAGACGGTTTCGCTCCGTGAAGTGCTGATCAACAATCACTCCCGGCAACAAGTTCCAACCGATCGAAATTTCAGGCTCGTTCATGCCGGATGAGATCATCACTTTCGACATGATGGCGGCACCTGCCGAAGTTCCGGCAATCACACCGCCTCGTTGCAGCAGATTCTGAAGGGCGTTTTCAACATCAGTCCCGGCAAATGTATTCGCCAGCAGGGATTGCTGTCCGCCACAGATCCAGACCGCCTGGGCCTTTTGAATTGCGGCAACGGTTTGCCGAAGTCGGTCCGGCATGGGCAGTGAGAAGTCGACCACGGTGACACGGGAGATGCCGTGTTCGGTCAGCCATTGCTTTGTTGCATCCGCGGTGGCAGTCGGTTTGGAAGACGCCTCCGCAAGAATGACGAGCGGCTGGTCTTGTACGGACTCCCGCAGCAGTATTGAGACTTCCTGCGGCACTGCGCCCCCGCCCACAAGAATCAGAGTGCCAGGCAGGCCTTCGGAATTAAAAACTTCTGCGGCGAGCGGTTCGGGCATTACTGCTGCCAAAAAACAAAGCAGAGAAAGGCACGATAAGAAACGAAATGATCCTTTTTTCATGATCAATGGAAGATGCGGATCCTGACTGTCGGGAGCGAGATGAGGCATGTTATCCTGGGCGGGCACACCGCGATGATGATGCTTTCTGCGATGAGACTCCGTCATCGCCTGACTTGTTGATTCAAACCCGATTTGACTGTCGCTTGAATGCCGAATTCAGGATTGCAGGCGTGAGCCTTTGCGTTCCGGAATATCGTTCTGAGATCGCTCAAATCCTGAGCATCCGCATTTTGACAACTGTAAAGATCATCCTGTTCAGTATAACGCCACCACACTGTTCAAGAAACTTTGTCCTCAATCCAACCAGTCAAACCGGCCTCCGCCTACATTGTTGCAAGAGGCTCGCGTATGACAAGTACAATGGTCCTGGCAACTTTCCGCCGCTTTGGCGATCACTGTGTATCAATTTCGTTTATTCCCTCCAGGCTTTAGCTGCCAATGGCAGTTCGTTGAGCTCGCTCTCCAGCGACGAAAACCTCTGAAATTGACCGCATCCGCCGTGAGCAAGGGCTGCTTCAATGGGGCCGCCGCTTGGTAGCGACGGATATATCGCAACGGCAGTTACCTACGGATTCGCTTCCACAATCCGCTTCAATGGGGCCGCCGCTCTTCAGCGACGGAAACCTATCGCTCTGCAGATCGTCGCGACACTCACAAAAAATGCTTCAATGGGGCCGCCACTCTTCAGCGACGGAAACACTCAGTGCAGCCAACCAGGTCTCCAGCTGGTGCGCCGTGCTTCAATGGGGCCGCCGCTCTTCAGCGACGGAAACCGTCGCACGCAATGCCCCGCCAACGTCGCCCGTCCTTGCTTCAATGGGGCCGCCGCTCTTCAGCGACGGAAACATGTGGCAGACCGCTGACGTCTACGCTCTCTTTTGTTGCTTCAATGGGGCCGCCGCTCTTCAGCGACGGAAACCCGTGGCTGGACCCGCTGACGAAACGGCCGATGTGCGGCTTCAATGGGGCCGCCGCTCTTCAGCGACGGAAACACGGCGATGGATCGTTGCATCAAAGGACGCAGACGAGCTTCAATGGGGCCGCCGCTCTTCAGCGACGGAAACGCGCCGTATGTTTGCACATCTCCGACCTGTATTCGTTGCTTCAATGGGGCCGCCGCTCTTCAGCGACGGAAACGTGGAACGGATGAGCACAATCGATTCCACAATGAACGGCTTCAATGGGGCCGCCGCTCTTCAGCGACGGAAACACCGGACATTGAAATCGTGCGGGTGCGAGCGGCGGCGCTTCAATGGGGCCGCCGCTCTTCAGCGACGGAAACACCGGACATTGAAATCGTGCGGGTGCGAGCGGCGGCGCTTCAATGGGGCCGCCGCTCTTCAGCGACGGAAACCACAGAGGCATTCGCCAGAACCGCACTTCCCGCATTGCTTCAATGGGGCCGCCGCTCTTCAGCGACGGAAACGAGGGTCGCGAACTAATGTTCGGCTTCAATTTCTTGCTTCAATGGGGCCGCCGCTCTTCAGCGACGGAAACGCGGTGTGCCTGCGGTCGGGAGTGGACCGTCACAACGCTTCAATGGGGCCGCCGCTCTTCAGCGACGGAAACCGGGGAAGCGATCGGCGGCGGAAAAGAGGCTGTTGAGCTTCAATGGGGCCGCCGCTCTTCAGCGACGGAAACTCTGGGAAGATCCGCAGGACTAGCCCACCGATACGGGGGGCTTCAATGGGGCCGCCGCTCTTCAGCGACGGAAACATGGAAGTCGATGCAGCTCGGGGCGTCGATGGCGTTGCTTCAATGGGGCCGCCGCTCTTCAGCGACGGAAACTTGAACTGGCACGATAGCGTTGAGCGTGGCGGGCGTGCTTCAATGGGGCCGCCGCTCTTCAGCGACGGAAACCCGGCTACCTGCGGAACACGAAGCCGGAACGATATGCTTCAATGGGGCCGCCGCTCTTCAGCGACGGAAACCACCCTGAGCTGCGATATGCAGCGTGGGGATGCTGGGGCTTCAATGGGGCCGCCGCTCTTCAGCGACGGAAACCGATCGGCCAGGGCTGTCGTAGTGGTGCCAACGAAAAGCTTCAATGGGGCCGCCGCTCTTCAGCGACGGAAACGCTAAAAGGTTACACTACCTATAATTTTGCTGTAGTGCTTCAATGGGGCCGCCGCTCTTCAGCGACGGAAACTCCGGTCACCACAACCGGAACCACACTTTTAAGAATGGCTTCAATGGGGCCGCCGCTCTTCAGCGACGGAAACACGAAATTTTCCGCCAGGGCATACTGTGCTTGTCGATGCTTCAATGGGGCCGCCGCTCTTCAGCGACGGAAACCTGACTGGAAGCAGTGTGACGTATATCGAATTTAAGTGCTTCAATGGGGCCGCCGCTCTTCAGCGACGGAAACACACTTTCGGAAGTCGCTGAGTTCTTCGGCCTCGACGCTTCAATGGGGCCGCCGCTCTTCAGCGACGGAAACCGGTACTGCAAACGGATTGCCGCAATTTGCTGGCGGCTGCTTCAATGGGGCCGCCGCTCTTCAGCGACGGAAACATACTCCAAGCAGAAGAGACCACGAACCCCGAACGAGGCTTCAATGGGGCCGCCGCTCTTCAGCGACGGAAACGAGAGTCCCCATGGCGATTACCGACCTGTTTGTGAAGCTTCAATGGGGCCGCCGCTCTTCAGCGACGGAAACTTTTTTCAATGAGCCGAACCCACCTTTAGTCGGTCGTGCTTCAATGGGGCCGCCGCTCTTCAGCGACGGAAACGCTCGACCCTGGAAATCCTGATTCCGCCAACGTTTGGGCTTCAATGGGGCCGCCGCTCTTCAGCGACGGAAACCTCTGGTCACATTTACCGCTTCATTGGCGGATTGTACGCTTCAATGGGGCCGCCGCTCTTCAGCGACGGAAACAAAATCTTCTTCGAAAAATCTAGACTCGTGCGCTCCGCTTCAATGGGGCCGCCGCTCTTCAGCGACGGAAACTTTTGCCGTTGCTGTCAATGTAGACAATACCTTCCAGCTTCAATGGGGCCGCCGCTCTTCAGCGACGGAAACTATTGCATTTATCGGAACGAAGTAAACAATATATTGCTTCAATGGGGCCGCCGCTCTTCAGCGACGGAAACCTGCAGAGCCTGTGACTGAGCCGGTTCCGATCGATGCTTCAATGGGGCCGCCGCTCTTCAGCGACGGAAACTGCCGTAATCGCAACCGTTGACAGAGTGTTTCCCCCGCGCTTCAATGGGGCCGCCGCTCTTCAGCGACGGAAACGCCAACACGTGCGGCTCACAGGTGGAGGTGAACGTGCTTCAATGGGGCCGCCGCTCTTCAGCGACGGAAACTTGTGACCTCTGACAATTGTCCCTTACATTCTGCGGCTTCAATGGGGCCGCCGCTCTTCAGCGACGGAAACCTCCCGGCCGACTCTGAATTGAGTCCGCAGGCGTTGCTTCAATGGGGCCGCCGCTCTTCAGCGACGGAAACGCGTCGTGGTCGTATCGGTATAGTCGGCCTCGGCCTCGCTTCAATGGGGCCGCCGCTCTTCAGCGACGGAAACGACAGCAAACGAGGCATACGCAGGCTGGCTGTCGGAGCTTCAATGGGGCCGCCGCTCTTCAGCGACGGAAACCTGCCTCTGGTTTTTCAGCTCCTCCGGAACAGTGTCGCTTCAATGGGGCCGCCGCTCTTCAGCGACGGAAACTAGCGAAGCTGCCGGTGTTATGGTACGCACCAGCACGCTTCAATGGGGCCGCCGCTCTTCAGCGACGGAAACTCGGCATTGACGCTCCCGCAAGAGCCACCATAGCCCGCTTCAATGGGGCCGCCGCTCTTCAGCGACGGAAACTGCACATTCAATCCGGCGGCCAGAGCCGACATGTTGGCTTCAATGGGGCCGCCGCTCTTCAGCGACGGAAACGAAGCCGAAGAACTGATCTCAGAAGGTGGTATGTCCGCTTCAATGGGGCCGCCGCTCTTCAGCGACGGAAACGGTTGTTATTGCAGCAGTTCGTGAGAGTCTGTTGCAGCTTCAATGGGGCCGCCGCTCTTCAGCGACGGAAACCAGCCCAACCTGTTGGACTTGACGCCGTTGGGTATCGCTTCAATGGGGCCGCCGCTCTTCAGCGACGGAAACAGCCCGCCTCCCAAGTCCTTTGAAAGACTTGGTTTGCAGACAGGATTGCGAGGGGTGCCTCGCGGAAGCATCGTTCGAACATCGGCAAAGGATCCACTATTTCTAACCGGTTGTCAAAGAACAAGTTACGTCCGCGAGCGGTCAGGCGGTTTTTTGCGTCACAAGACCTCTCGCTTTACGTCCCTTAAAAAAAATTTACATCACAATTCCACGCGTCGAATTCGGTTCCTCTCGTGGAATGCCCCAGTATTGCAAGCAGTCCACGCCACGTGTGTCACTCAGCCCAAGATTCGCCACAAGCAGTCGGTCCTCTGCAAAATTCAGAATCTCCCAGAGCGATTCGATCAGCTTCTGACGCTCCTCGCGAGACAACTCACAGCGGAACACCGAGTATTGTAGTGACTCGCCCGCTCCTTGTAGAGTCTTGTAAACCTTTCGCAATCGCTTCGGATCGCCGACGTCGTAACAGATCAGAAAAACGTGCTTCATATGAATGTCCTATGTGTGATTCAAAGTAGACGTCACTCTCCGAGTGACGAGTTCTTCACCGCTGCCTACTCTGCAACTCTGGAGTTGCCTTGCAACGCGAGGCTGAAGGAATCGCATTTCATCACTCGGAGAGTGATGTTTACTATGGAGTGATGTCTGATTTATCGGCGCTATCTCGTGCAGAACGGAACGTACTCAGACAATTCGCCGGTGACGGTTCTGGCGAGTAGTCGGGCCTGGACTTCCAGAATGCGGCGATAGCTGACTCGGTATCCAAATGTCGGATGAGTGACTTCCTGTTCGAGTCTTCGTTCAAAGGCTGCGATGACCGACTTCCGGCCGGATTCCGTCAGCGTGACGGAGCCCATACGTTCCAGAAAACTGGAGTGATCCACCTCGCCATTGTTGAACACCATGAGCGTGATCGAATCGCCAATCAGCGGACGATATTCCTCTGCAAAGTCCAGCGCGAGACTTGGTCGTCCGTAACGAGGTCGATGAAAGAAGCCGAGCATCGGATCAAATCCCACGGCCTGCAGGACGATCGTCAGCTCCTTGACAAGCAGCGAGTACACAAACGACAGCACGGCGTTGACCGGGTCTTTCGGCGGTCTGCGATTGCGATCGTTGACATCAAAATCATGTCGCCCGTTGAGTATCTCAAAAAGACCCTGAAAATAGGTCTTCGCTGCCATTCCCTCAAGGCCAAGGAGCGTTTCGGCGGAAGAAGCCTTTTCGGCTTTGAATCGCCATTCGGACAGTGACTGAAGTATGGCATCGCGATTGATGTCATTGGGCCCCGTCTCTTCAGGACGGATTTCCTCTGCTGTTGCAGCAGGGATCTCGTCTGAGACAGACGAGGCACTTTGAAGATGGCGTCGAAGCAGGGTTCGCGAGTTGCGAATCTTTCCACTGATGAACCAGCGTGCAAAATTCAGAGCACGTTCCGGATCGGCGGCGATTCGATACTGCTGGATTCGCAGCGCGACGTTTTTATGGACGAGGCCTGTTGTGATGCCATGAAACCAGCCGCCATAAGTGAAATGACAAACTGGAATTCCGCGCATCGTGAGTTCTCGCAGACCCTGTGCGGAAATCATCACGTTCCCAAACAGACTGACCTGAGACACATCCATCAATCTGCGTTCTGCCAGTACTTCGTCTTTGTATTTGATCGTCATACGGTCGCCGGATTTGCCCAGCATGGCTCCCTGAGTCTGCACGTACAGCGGCAGTGCGTCGTCATTCGCGGGAATCAATTTCCGGACGGGGGGAACCATAGTAGACGTCACTCTCTGAGTGACGAGTTGCGATTCATCACTCGGAGAGTGATGTCTACTATGGGCGGATTCAGCATTCGGAGAGTGATGAACACTTTGGGCATCATCACTCGGAGAGTCATGGCTACTCTGAAGAAAGTTCGTTTCATCGGGCAGGCAGATTCCGACGAGCGAGCAGCGCGGACACTTGGGACTGTCGACAAGTGGCGGCGGCGTCACTCCGGCTGCGGCTGTTCGACGGAAATCATCGCGAAGCTGGCGAGTTCGCTGAATCAGTTCTTCCGTGAACTCAATCGTGACACGCTTCTTTGAGCCGATGAAGTACAGCACTCCGCGATCACAGTGGAATCCGTTGGCTCGCAGAATCAACCCCTGAGCACACAACTGGACTCGTTCCGGTTCGTAGGCTCCTTCAGGAATATTCGGAGCCTTGCCGCGTTTGTAATCGACGGGTGTGACCACCATGCCTTCGACTTCCAGGACATCCAGTTTTGCCAACAATCCTTCTGACGGTGCGGAAAGCATGAGCGAACGAGTGTGAATCGGGGTTTCGGTTTTCTGTTTGCCGTTTTCGGGGGAGCCGGACGAACCTTCGTCCTGCGTGCTTTGATCATTGGGATTTGGGCTTTGATCATTGGCCGCTTCGGCTTTCCTTTTCGCTCGCTTTGGTTCCTGGTCGACTCGCCGATGTCCAAAGGTGCCTTCCATGGTTTCGAGGTTGCTGGCCCATTCGCCTTCGACCCATTCGAGATAACCCAGTCGCGGGCAATAGGTGAACTCGTTCAGCATCCGAACTGGAATGAGATCGGGTGCATCTTCGCTGCAAGTTTTCAGTGTTCGGTTTTCCGTGTTCAGTAAATCGCAGTGCAGGTTTTCGGCTTTCAGTATACCGCTTTCAGGGATCGCTCCTGCAGGCTCGTCCGAGTCGCCGGGAATCGGAATCTGGACATTTGGCAATCCCGGAACAGGAGCATCATCGAAATTTTTGGTTGCGTCGATCATCTCTGGGCCTCTCTCGTGTCGGGACGAATCCCGTCAGCAACGAACAGGCCTCCGTGCGGAAAAAGAATGGTCTCACCAGACTTGCCGCATGAGCATAAGAAGCAACCCTGACAGATCGTGTCAGGGCTGAAAAGATTTCCATAGTAGCCGTCACTCTCCGAGTGACGATGCCTGCGTTCTCTTCTGCGACAACTTCATCACCCATCAACGCAGAGTCGCAATGTATCACTCGGAGAGTGATGTCGACATAGTAGCCGTCACTCTCCGAGTGACGAAGCCTGCGTTTTGTTCCTGCTAATTTTCTTTCAGACCGTCAGCTGCGACGGAATCGTAATGCATCACTCGGAGAGTGATGTCGACTTTGAATCGCAGTAATGGACGAACTCGCCAGGCTTCAGGCCGGCTTTGAGAGGGTTATCGGCGATGTAGTGGCGGAAATATGCGAATTGCGATTCAGAGCGAACGAGATGGTCGAATCCGTCTTGTTGCCAAAATCGTCCGGACTGGGCGAGATGCTTGTTGATCTGTCGCGCGGTGAAACGTTTCCATCCTTCGCACTGATTGAGCATTGCATCGTCGTTGGGAAACACGACAAGCAGGTGGATATGATTTGGCATCACAACAAAATCTGTCAGCCAGTAGCGATCCCGGTTGAACTTCAGCAGACTGTCCGAGACCGTTTTGGCGTTGACCGGATCCTTCAGGACGCATTCACCGTGACATCGATCAAGTTCACCGTGCCATCGCTCTGAGAATTGTTGATGGAACTCATGCTGCAACAGTCTGTCGAGTTGCTGCAGGTCGATTCGCCATGTCGCGGCATCCGGATCAATGCCATGCTGCTGAAGCCAGCGTCGTCGGTCACGGTGCCAGCCATCAACAACTTCGCGAGGCATGGAATCGTCAGTTCGAAACGTAATAAAACAGACGACTCCGGCCTGAGACCAGTGCGGCAGCTTTCGATACAAAATCGCCGCCGGTTCGTTTGGATCGAGAAAATGAAGTTCCATAGCTTCGCGTTTCATCGTAGCCGTCACTCTGAGTGACGAAGCCCTTCGGTCTTATGTGTTTTCAGAAGTCGATGATCAATTCCGTTCGTCAACGCAAAATCGCAATTCATCACTCGGAGAGTGATGTCTACAATAGTAGCCGTCACTCTCCGAGTGACGTCGCCTGCACGCACCCACTGCTGGATGTCATCACCCATCATCAACGCAAAATCGCAATCCATCACTTGGAGAGTCATGTCTGACATAGTAGCCGTCACTCTCTGAGTGACGATGCCCGCGTTTTCTTCCTCGTCAAGTGCATTACCCCTCTTCAACGCAGAATCGCAATGCATCACTCGGAGAGTGATGTCTACTATCGTCACACAAATCGCCGCCACTGCAGATACGCGGCCAGCGTCAGATGACCATCTGGAAACGGCTTGATGAGTTCGACCGACCGAGCATCAATACGATGCTGTTCGCCATTACGTTCGATCACAAGATCCAGGCCGAACTCGCTATCCTCCGGCAACTCTATCGCCACGACTGTCACGACGTCCTCCAGCACCTTGGCCGAGAACGGAAAGTTCAACAGTTCCAAAGTCAGGGAAACCTTGACTGTTCCGTTTCCGGGAGGAATAATTTCGGTATGGAAATCTCAGGAAAAATTCAAAATGGTGTTGTCGTACTCGACGATCCTCTGGCATTGCCCGAAGGGACGGCGGTGACAGTGACGATACGCTCGATGCCCGTGATCCGTGTTTCACAGAATCAGAAGCGAGTTGAGTTCCCATTGATTCATTCAGCGTCGCCCGGAAGTGTGCATCTGACGAACGAACGCATTCACGAGATTCTCGAAGAGGAAGATATCGCGGCGCTGAAGGATGTTTGGAATGAACCTTCCTGATATCAACTTCTGGTTAGCACTCACTTTTAGTTCTCATTTCCATCACCCAGCGGCCACCGCGTGGATGAATTCGGCTGGTCGGCAGAGTTGCTACTTTTGTCGCGTGACGCAATTGGGATTTCTGAGACTGCTGACGAATCGAAAGGCATTTCCCGTCGATGCCGTTTCCATGAACGAAGCGTGGCGTGTCTACGAGGAATTGCTGAACGATGAGCGAGTTTCCTTCGCAGAAGAACCGATCGACATTGAAGTTGCGTGGCGAGCTTTCACTCGACATCGTTCGTTCTCTACAAACGTATGGGCCGATGCCTGTCTGGCAGCATTCGCTGTCATTCGCAATAACCTCCGACTTCGACCTTATCACGTTCGATAAGGGGTTCGTTCAGTACAAAGGGCTGCGGCATACGATCCTGTCATGAAGAAGTGAACGCCGATTTCACGGTGGATTTCTTGTTGGGTGGTTTTGCCATATCGAGGATTTCTGATTCAAAAATTTGATTCAACGGCAGGGAGGAATGCTATTCATCAATTACCATCAACCCGAAGCCTCGATAGCGTCCCGCTCCGAGGGCAAATGGTCCACGCATGTCATGTTTGAATCTCAGACGCACGTGGACCATCGTGCCGTTTAGCTTCTCAGGGCGTTTGAATTCGCGAACGGGTTCGACACCAGAACGATAGCCAAACGGTTGCCATTCAAATTCAACCTCACTGCTGATTCCGGCATTCACGAACGCTTTGCGAATCAGTTTCTGAGTCTTCGCGGCGTTTTGATCGTCGAAGCCGTCGAGAATTACGGGTGTGACGCTGCTCCAGGTTGTCGCTGTGCCGGTGTATTGGTCTCGCACCCAATCTTTGCCCGGTTGCAGATTAAGAATGCAAACGACATCGTTGCCCCACTTGAGTTCGTGGCCGAGAAGCCTACGGCGAATGAAGTCGATTCGATCGTCGCGTCCCGCAGGAGCCACTACCATGACTCGTCGAATGGATTCAACTCGTTTCAGATGAGAGTTGATCGTCGGCAGCGGCAAGTATTGAAATCGATCGCTTGAATTCTCACGATTGTTCGGCCCGCTATCTGCTCCGTGACCATGAACAAACGACGCAAGGTCTGGCCATTCTTTACAAACTTCAGCAACTGCATGGCGAATCCATGCAGCAACATCGCGAGTACGACGCGCCGTGCTGAACGCTCGATTTCCTGACGCATCTGGCTTGAGAATTGTGAAAACGCAATGCGGTCGCGGCTCGATGTCAGTCGATCGTCGATAGTTTCTAACAGCGAATTCGCGAAGCGGTGGCACCGGCTTGAAACCCTCGTCGGTGAGCCGATTCAGAAAATTCTGGTGCTTTCGCATGAGATCTTCCAGAGTCCCCGGCTTCGGCACTCGCAGCGAAACGCCGCCGGACTGAGCAACTCGCCAACGTTCACCGGACAACTTGTTTGCGTCTTCGTCGGAAATCACGTCAGCGTCGGCTGCCACCATGTCGATTCCCCAGCCGACGTGCGTAATGCTGCGGGCGGCAGACTTCAAAACATCAACATGTTGACGCCCGTCTGCCTTTATCGGAAAGAGATAGTGAACAGCTTCACCATCCAGATGAGTCGGGAGTACGACCTTTTCAGTACGCTTAGGAACTTTACCGGATTCTCCACGCTTCCATGAGGGAACCAGAAGTTCCGCCGTGTTGTCGGGAACGTAGAATTGCGTCGGTACGGTTGACGCGATTCCCGTACACGCAACGATTTCGGGAACCTGTTGATCTTGAAGCCAGCGAAGTGCCGGGACGCCGTGTTCCAGCATCAGTCGCTCGTTCCAACGTGCGGCTGCTGCGGCAACGAGTGCCTGAAAAACGCGGAGTGGCGAAGGTGGCCATTCCGGTACATCGCCATCACCGCGACCATGAGCCAATGGCTGAAGAAAGCGAACAGTCAGTCGAACGTAATCAGGCATCGGTTCCACCCTCTGTTGGAGCCTTATCGGCCGAAGCTTTTTTGCCTTTTTTGCCTTTCGTCTTAGTGTCCCCTTCACCTTTCACATCCGCCTTGGCTTTTTCTTTATCGAACGGCACCGTTTTGCTTTCGCCAACGCCGAATGCTTTGGCAGCTTCTGTTGCATACTCCAATGCTATCGTGTGAGTAATGTCGCACGGCTTGCGTTCGCCAGTTGGATGAACTTCTACAAACTCCGTCGGCTTGTTCGGGTTCAGCACGAGAATGCAACCTTGTCGCAAATAGCCAGACGGATTGTGCGTGAACGCAACGAGACTCAGACCAAGAATGTATCTCCGGAGCGCCAGCGTTTTTTCTGCGTCATTGTTCACATTCAGCAGTCGAATAGCCGCCAAGCCAAGCGTTGCCGTGCGAAGGATTCCGCCGTCAGCAATGACACCACCATGTGAGCCTGTCGCGGGAATGTGAATGAAGCCCCGTTCGGAATACGCATCCTTGGTTGCTTTGTCGGTTGGCTCCTCAAGAAGCTGATCATTGACATATTCGGTGGCTGGATTGAATTGCGCTGAGCGAGTCAGCTTTCGAACGTTGTACGCTCGGATCGTCGATGCGATGACACGTGGCAGCTTTGCCTGTGTGTCCCGCGAGTCCCAGACTCCGAAGACAAGTGAAGTCGGAGCTAGCTTGGCAAGACCCGTTGCATCGCCTTTCAGGACACTTTTGAATGCTGCTTGGAGATCGGCGTGAAGCGACGAACAGCGCACGAGAGCATCTCCGGCTCGATGCCCAGCTTCGAGAATGCTGACCTGCTTTTCACCGGCAGTCACAATAATCTGGGGAACGAGATGTTTGTAGTCGTCCTCACCGAAAATCGGTTCGATGCGATTGGCCTGTGACCCCACACTGTCGATGAGTGCGACGTTTTTTCCACTGGCGTCGGTGTCGATATTGTAGCCGCCTGCGAATCCATCGCCAGAAGCATAGGTCGCCGGAAACAGCACACCGTCTTCGCCTTCGACTGGCATCAGTGGTTGTTTCAGAACGATGGCTGCCGGGCCATCGTGGTTCAGGTACGAATCATACTGCGTCAACTTTGTCATCTTTGGTTTCCAACTGGTCAAAGGGGATTTGCGGAACGAAATGCCTTGTGTTTCTTCTGGCCCGTACGGAACCAGTTCTCGAATCGAAACTTCTGAACACCCGGAAGTTCAATGGCACCGGTCGCCGCCGCAAGCAGCAGATTTGTGGCAAGCGGAATTGTCCAAATTGAATAGTCGTAGATTCGCTTCGTAGTCGTAAAAGCCGGGCGAGCAACTTGAAGTCCGATCAGGCAAAGCAACTCTACCGCTGGGTGCGCCGTACTTGTCAGCCCGAGGTCATTCGCCGAGAAGCCGACGTCTAGTGAATGTGCATTTGGTGATCGTCGAGCGTCGAAGTAGAACGGTTCTTTCTTTTTGCCCGGATCGCCGGGATTGGTGACCACCATTCCAATCTCAAAGAGACCCGTAACCTGAAAACGCGCATCGCGGATCGCGTGCTGCATGGCTCTGGCAATGCCGAAGCTCTCCATTGTTCCAGCCCAAACCTTGAGGTCTCGCGCTCCAGTTTGGTCGAACACCCACCAGTCAATGTCGAGATCCCGAAATGGCGCAGCAATTCTGATTGGCGATGAATATGGATCATCAGGAAAGAGGTGAATCAACGTCGCGTTCGCGATCGCAGCGACGAGTTCTTCCAGAGAGTGTTCTCCACAAGCCATATGAAACATGCGGCCATCGTCGGCAAACCAGCCCTCGGCGTTTGGCCAGAGTCGGTCAGCCAATTCCAACAGTCCGCAGCAAGCGAAGAATTGGCCGGGATTTGTCGGATCGACGTTGACGGAAAAACTTGGTGTCGGCATGTTCATTGAATTTCCTCCAGTTCTTGCGTCGGATTGGCGCTGGCGGACCAGTCGGCAGCTCGCAGCAGTGATTCGAGATAGGCCAGACCCCAGCGTCCGTACTTGCGTTGCAGCCGTCCGAAGCGTTGTGGCACGGTGCTGGCCAGCCCGGCATCGGTTTTAGGTGTGGCTGCTGGATCGAATACTTCTTCGGCTGGAAAATGCGGGCGAGCACGTCCGTGGTGCGCGGCAATCAAGTGCAAGACAAGTTCGCGTTCGTCGTCCGTCAGTCCAAGTTCCGCAGCACTGGGCAGTTCATGCAGCGAACCAAATTCATGTCGGTACTTTTCGTCGAGTCGTGGTCCCGCTTTTCGTCCCGACTTGGCCCACCAAACCCGTGGAGCATTTCGGTTTCCCAGCATCGTCTGAAAGTTCCGACGCTTCTTGCCGTGGTCGTGATATTTGGCCGCGATTTTTAAGCATTGTTCGATGGATGGGCCCACCGACAAGGCGCTGAGAATTTCGCTCAATCGCCGTTCGACATCAGAAACATGAACTTCCAGAAGCACCGGTTTCTTCGATCGAATTTCGCCGGTGTTCCTGCGGACGCACCAATACAGAACAACAGAGTCCGCGTCTTCGTCCGATGGGGGAATTGCAAGGCTGTACACTTCGTGCAATTCAGGCGGTGCTGATTCCATATCGCGCGAACGACATCGGTCGTCGGTTTTTGAAACGTCGTCCGCAGCGTCCGATGCTCCAACGAGCATTCCAGCAGAGTTCAGTCCGCCGCTGCGTGGATCAAGCAAGACCGTGGTTCCGTTGATGCGGTCTTTGTGGTCCTTGTCGGTAAAGTAGTCGAGCGTAACAACTGTCACTTCGCCATCGTCGTTGACCAGCCAGGCGTGATGATCGGGATGACGTTTTCCAATGGCGTCGAGATGCTTGATCGCTCGATAACTGGGTTCACGAAGCAGTTCGTGCGGCAGAAGTGGATAGGCCAGCAACAATTCCGAGCGAACGCGTTCGTCGAGTTTTTCGCTGCTCAGCAGTTGAACGTCTTCTCGCCAGGCCACATGCGTCTCGGGAAGTTCGTATTCAGTCAATCCGTGAAGGTAGACTTCAACAGCCGGACGCCCCGGCAGTCTTCCCGTGATTGTTGTCAGTGCCCACGCATCAAATAGCATGTTGGTTGCGGGTAGAATCACGGGTGCTGGTGCAAAGGCGGCATTTCTTGCTTCGATAGGAAGTTCCCCAAGTGCCTTCGGACTGGCGTTGCCCTTCAACTCGCGAAGCAATTCGAGTGTTCGTTGCCGTGGAATTGTCAGCGGGTTTTTATCGTCCCATTCAGTCGGATGGTAAACGTGGACTTCGCAATCGTGCCTCTTGCCAAAGCGGTTCACTCGTCCCAATCGCTGAGCCATGCTTTCGAATGTTGTGAGATCACAGACCAGATGATCGGCAGAAATATTCACACCGACTTCACCGGCGCTGGTACAGACGAGGTAAACAGTTCCAGTGGTTGCGTCATCCGGCGGAGTCGTCGCGTCATCCCGCGGAGGCGGCAGGAATCGGCCGAACGTCGTGTTTTGGACCAGTTCGTCGCGTTCTTTGCCGCGCATTGTACCCGTGAGCGACTGCACGGGCAGCTTTGCCTTCTCAAGTGCTGCTTGAATCTCCAGCACCGTTTCCACACTCTGAGCAAAGACCAGAATCGCTCTGCCACTTGCCTGGAACGACAATGCCTTTTCTATCAGCTCTTTCGCGGGCTTTTTGGATTCAGACAGCGCGTGCAAATGAAGCTGCTTCGTCGCATTGATTCGCTGAGCAACGATTTCGTTCGCGTAGTCTTTGTCATCGAGTCGGAACGAATTTTCCGACTTGCTCGTCGCCGTCAACTCTATGGTTCTGAGCTTCGGCCACAGAACCGCTGGTTCGTGATTTCTTTGCTGCGTCTCAATGGTCTCAATCAATTTTTGAAACGCTGGTTCGAGATGGGCCTCATCGTGGATCAGCAATGCATCCTGCCCAAGGAATCCTGCATGTAATGGTCGTTTACCTTTACCGATACCATAGCCGCTGAACAGCAGGCGACTTCCAATCATATCGACCGTTCCGCAGATAATGGCAGGTCGAGCCGGGTCTTCAGCCCATTCTCCATTGTCTGCAAACTGGCCTCGAAGCGTGCTGATCGCGAGCGGTGATTCAGCGGCCTGAGGGCAAACGGAGCAGAGTGCTGAGAGCTGCATTCTTATCTCCGACTCCTGTTGAAGAACCCTCCGATATTCTTCGACCTCCTTTGTCGTCTGATCCACCACGGTGCGCCGGTTGACGACGTAGACAAGTCGTCTAGGCATACGCTGCGGGTGATTGGCCAAGGCGATCAGCCATATTGCAACGATCGACGTCTTGCCCAATCCAGTCGGTAAATTGCAGCACGCGGGAATGTTGTCGGATCGATCCGCAACAAATCGATCGTACAATGCCCGTTGCCAGGGAAATGGCAGATTCCCTGTCAATGCTTTGAATGTTTCATCGAATGTCATTGTTGATCGCTCAGCCGAAGCGTTTTCATAGAGGAGTGGATGCGTGTGCGCAGTGTGGCAGGATCTATTGGCTTAGCAACTGAGGCGAGGTGCCCGTCGGTGTGTGTGGATTGCCGTTCAAACAAAGTAGACATCACTCTCCGAGTGATGATTTCCCCCTGCGTCGTATCCGGTTGATCTTCATTGTCGGGAAAACGCACTGCGTCACTCGGAGAGTGACGTCTACTTTGACCGCAGCTTCTCGCGACGAAATGCAAGCTAACACTGTGCCCTGGCAGATCCTGATTAACCTCAGGTATCTATAAAAACACAATTAAACATGGAGACAAAAGTAGACATCACTCTCCGAGTGATGATTTCCCCCTGCGTCGTATCCGGTTGATCTTCATTGTCGGGAAAACGCACTGCGTCACTCGGAGAGTGACGTCTACTTTGAACGCCGATCCTTCGGCACGAAAGCACTGTATCTGGGAACCCTGACATATCGTGTCGGGGCTCGAAAGTAAAAGCTGAAGGAAGATGTTTTTGGGCCGTACGCTCTGCACCAAATCAAAACAGATAGCAGACGTCCTATTCACTCTGGTGTCGGAATCAACGGACCCCACACAGCGCTTGACTCTACTGCTAAGCATCGTGCTGCCTTGAATTGTCGCCTTTCGCTCCGCGAAAGAACGGGAAACGCTACTTTCGCGGAGCGAAAGGCGACACTCATTTGCCAAACGATGTAACGGACCGCACAATTCTACTCAGCGACTGGGACGAGACGCGATGCGCCTCACGCAGGGCCGAATCGGACCTGCCTCAGACGCTTTCCTTTTGCCACCTGCTGCCCCATGATTGATCGAAAACCACAACGTGTGATCCGCGAACTGACTCCTGCTGAACAGACGGCCTTGAATGCTGCGCGGTTGGGGGCTAATGAAGAGAAGGCTGAGATCCTGGATCAGGCGCGTTCTGCGAAGGCGGCCTGGATGGAGACTCGGCAAGTTGTCGATTCCCAGATCGAGATCTGAAACTCGAACGCGAGAGACAGTAGCTTGCTCTGGCTGATATCGAGGACTGCTCGGGCAGGTTTCAACATGAGGAACAGAATAACAGAATTGCAAAAACCGGAGACTGACGTCTCGCGGCTCGCCTTTTTCCGTCAGCTCCACTCGGGTTGCGGCCGAAGCCCGCGCCAAGTCCTCAGCCGATTCGTTGAAATGGCACGACAAGAGAGCCGGGCTGAATGTCGCCAGGCCATTGCACGGTTTGCTGAGTCACATTGCCGTCGATGGAAATAGATAGCACTCCCGTGCCTGCCGTCAGTTCCGTCGGAGTTCTCAGATATAGATGCGTCGGTGTTGCCTGCGCGATCTCAAATCGCTGGTTAGCAACTATAAGTGCCATTTCTACTCTGGCAGAATGAGATCCGTTTTGGGATGCTGCGATCATGGATGTCTGGCGACAAGAACTTTGGGATCGGGCAAATCAGTACGCCGAAAAGCACGGTCGGCGTCTGCTGGGACAGTTGGGTTATGGCTACGATGGTAGTGTATTTGCCACTGACGAACAATCGGCGATTAAAGTGTTGCGTTTTGAGCGACTTTACATCAAAGAACGGAGTGTCTATGAACGGCTGCTGTCGCGTCAAGTAACAGATGTCTGCGGCTTTGCTGTTCCTCAACTGATTCACGCGGACGATCAATTGTGGGTTGTTGAAATCGGGATCGTCTCACCGCCGTTTGTACTGGATTTTGCGGGAGCCTATCTGGATCAGCGTCCGGATTATCCAGACGACGTTATCGAAGAATGGCAGGACGAGAAGCTCGAACAGTTCGGCGAAGAGCGATGGGCTGTTGTTCAAATGATCATGGCTCACTTTGCCAGGATGGGGATCTTTCTGGCTGACGTGAAACCGGGGAATATTATGTTCGCGGAGATGGATTGAACCGGCATCGAGCGAATTTCACCGTTACACTTTTTCTGGTGACGCAAGCCGCACGATGCGGCCTTTGGCATTCATCACTCGGAGAGTGATGGCTACTATAATCGCAAATCGATGCGAACATCATTCTGCGGACAGTTTCGACGTTGCGGGGTAGCAGTCCATCATCGTCTGGAGTTCACAGCGGATTCGATCGATCAGCTCGGGTGGTGCGAGTGCAACGGCACTGCGGCCGAAGCCGAGGATCCATTTGGTGACGGAGGCGAGGTCGTTCAGGTCGAGCTGCATTTCCACCGAACTATCAGCCGTCGGAGTAAATTGCTGGCTGTCGTGCCACCAGGATTCCTGAACGTAACGTGCTGCGTCGCGGGAGAAATGAATGCGAATGGACCAGGACTGATCGCCGTCGCCGCGAAACATTCCGAAGGCCTGCTTCTGCCATTCTTCCAGACTGAAGCTTTCCGGGACCGCATACTTCAGATCCGAACCGATCGTTGCCTCCTGAATGCGATCGACCTTGAAGTTGCGAATTTCCTGACGGCGTGCGGACCATGCGATCAGGTACAAACTTCCGTTGTGCCAGATGAATCCCTGAGGCCCCAGTTCCTGTTCGATTGGTTCGGAGGACTCCATCGACTGATACACGACGAGGACTCGTCGTCTGTCTTCCATGGCCTGAAGCACTGTGTCAATGGTCTGGCCGCGTTTCGTGTAGTCGCTCGATCCAAATCCGGAGACGCGGATCATCTCATTGAGACGTTCGCAGAATTTCAGCGCCTGGTCGCCCAGAGCCCCGCGAACCTTGCGATAAACTTTCTGATGACCTTCCCAAAACGGTGTGCCTGCGAGCGGTTCAAGAAACCGACGGCTCATCACAACCGAAATCATGTCAGCGAAGTTGAATCCCATCTGCTCGCTGAACGGTCGCATCTTCCAGCGTTTGAGGTTGCGTGAGACCGTCACGTCCTCCAGTGGAAAGCCAGTAAGCTGAAGTAGGGCGATGTCCCGCTGAATGCATCGGAGCGAGACCTCAAATTCATTCGTGAGTTCCTGAAGCGTCAAGCCAACCTTCGAATCGGCCAGCAGTTGAAGGATCTTCCATTGTCGAAGGAGCTGTTGCGATTCGCTCATCAGTTTCCACTGCCTCTAACTTCTTGAGTTCTCCCCAGTGGAGAGCCCCGAAGATATTCCATCAAGCGGCTCGAAGCCAGATGAATCGCTGCGAGAAGTCGAGAGCCTGTCCCACTTTTGTTAGAGCCTCTTATTTCTGCTGCCACTGGGCATAAGGTACCGGGCCCAGAAAAGCCTGATTCTCCAGTGGGGCGTTTTTGCCGAGTTCACTGATGGCCGGCGTGAAGAAGAGGAAAATTGCGTGAGCCAGCAGAAGTGGCAGCATCAGAGTTCGCGCACCCCACCGCATAGGCCAATAGGCCGGTTGATCCTGCCGCATGCCTCGATGATAGGCCCATGCGACAAGAACTCGGGCCGGGTAGGTCAGCAGAATGAAGAAGGGAGTCAGAACCAGCAGCGCGTCTGCTGGTAACAGGCGAATCTTGGCAAGATACAAAGGGAATGTCATCGCATACATCAGCACGGTTGTCAGCATCCAGCTGACCGGCGCATTTCGAATCACCTGGCGAGCCGCGCGAATGGAAAAAATGGAGCGGAAGCGACCATCCACCGCCTGATGAACCTGCAGCATCGGCAGCCATGCAGTGACAGGGATCATCAGCATCACGCCAAGAAACGAAGCGAATCCATAACCTGGAGAGATGCGTGCCGGAGCCGAGTAGGCCACCAGCAGAGATGCCGGAATGATCAGCCACAGCACAGCGCCGAAGAACGCCTTGAGCCCCAGCCAGAAATGATCGACCGGTCGAATAATTTTAAGCACTTCTTCAATGCCGAGCGAGACTTCTGATCGGCCGCGACTGGTGAATGTTTTCTGAAGAAACCATCGAACGTTTTTGATCGGACGAATAAAACATCCGGGCGTGCCACCGCGGGAAATCGCCAGCATCAGATGAACGGCAATCACCGTCTGAAGTATTCCCAGGACGTTCGCCATCTGCAGGACGCGGGCGTGCGATTCGCCAAGGATGACAGCCGCGTCGCTGACACGCGTGGCCTGCAGCCGAATGGGGATCAGAAACAGAAGCGAAAAGAAAACGATCACGCCCAGGCGAGGGGCCAGCACCATCAATGGAAACCCGTCGCGCAGGCGGCCTGTCGTGGCGACTCTTTTTTGTGGATCTACAAGGTAGCCGAGCGTCAGAATGTGAAGACCCGGAACGGCGGCCAGAATTGCAAGGATCAAAATCAGGCAGACCGTTCCGAAGGCCACATGAAGCGACCAGAGCGCTGATCGGAGCGGTTTCCAAAGACCCGGAAATCGACCCGGTCCCATTCGTTCTTCGATGGGTCGCACGAGTGTCGGCTGGTCAGAGTCCGTCAAAGATGCGTTGGGGTCACATTCAGGAGGCGCCGTCAGAATTGTGCTCATGGGTTGGCTCTCCTGGTCACGTGCATGGTAATTCAATCGGTGTTTTATATCGCACTTGCCTGATTCGGTGAATCCCTGCAAAAATTAGTGTCGAGTTGCCAGGTTTCCGGTCCATGATACGAACGACTACTGTGTGACACGGAGTATCAAGCGCCGTAAAGGCGATTCTCCTCGTACAAATTTTTTTGGGCACGGTCGACAGGCGAAGGAACTTGTTTTTATGAGACTCATCGCTGTCGTTTTTTCCGTGTCCGTTGCTTTTCTGGTTCTGAAAGTTGTTCAGGTTGCCGGGCGCGTCGACAAACGCCCTGCTCTGCCAGCGGCAGTCGCAGCTGATGACCAATTGACCCCGGCGGTGACACGCTTGAATGCGGAATTCCAAAAGCGATGGCAAGCCGAAGGTGTCGAAGCAGCCGGGCGAGCCGATGACCTGTCTGTTCTGAGGCGACTGTCACTCGGGCTGTTCGGCACGCTGCCGTCGCTCGAAGACATTCGCCGGTTTGAGGCCGATGACAAGCCAGACAGGATTGATCGCTGGGTGCTGGGAATGCTTAAAGATTCTCGTTACAGCGATTACTTTGCGGAACGACTGGCTCGCAGCCTGGTGGGTGTTGAGGGCGGACCATTCATTATTTATCGTCGCGACCGTCTGACAGCGTGGCTGGCAGATCAGCTTCGAAGCGATGTCTCCTGGTCGCAGATGACGACGGAGCTGATTGCAGCGGAGGGGCTTTGGACAGACGCGCCTGCGGCCAATTTCATCACCGTAGCGCGAATGGATGATGAAACGTTGGACGTTAATAAGCTGGCGGGGCGGACAGTTCGAACCTTTCTGGGGCAGCGGATCGATTGTGCTCAGTGCCATGACCACCCTTTTGATCCGCAGTGGAAGCAAAATGACTTTGAGGGACTGGCGGCATTTTTCTGTCAGGCGACAGTGACTGTTGGCGGTGTGACAGACCAGCGAACCGAAGAAGATGAGAAGACCGTTGTTTATAAAGTCGTTGATCCCGGGGCTGACGAGGCAGAGGCTCGGGTTGTGCCCGAAGCGGTCCCCTTCAGTTCCGAATGGCTGCCAGCGGATGGCAATCTGCGACAGCGACTGGCCGAATGGATCACTCACACAGAAAATCGTCGGTTTGAGCGCGCGATCACCAATCGCGTGTGGGGATTCATGCTCGGGAAGCCTTTATACGATCCGGTCGATGATCTGCCGCATCCGGTGGATGGTGAGCAGGATGCGCTGGATATTCTGGGGCACGAGTTTCGAGCTCGCGGCGATCGTCTGAGTGTGCTGATTCGCATGATTGCGCTCTCAGATGTTTTTCAGTTGTCGTCTGAGTCGCTGACTGCGAATGAAGCCGACTATCAGGCTCAGGTTGATGCATGGGCTGTGTTTCCGCTGGTGCGACTTCGACCGGAGCAGGTGATTGGATCTCTGTTTCAGGCCGCGCACGTTCGTTCGATTGATCAAAACTCGAATCTGTTCGCAAGACTTCAGAAGTTCGGTAATGAAAACGATTTCACGAACGAATACGGGGACATGGGTGACGACGAACTGCTGCAACAGGTTGGCACAATTCCGCAGGCTCTGCTGCGAATGAACGGACGATTCTCCGCGGAGCTAAGCAAAGCCGAATTGCTCACCGCGGCCGGCCAGATTATTCGATTTTCTCCAGACAATGCGGCAATTGTGGAGAACAGTTATCTGGCCTGCCTTGGGCGGCGGCCAACGGAAGAAGAACAGCAGTATTTTCTGGGACTGCTCAATAACACTTTTGAAACGGCCACGGACCAGCGGAAATCTGGCTCCCAGGATGCGGAATCTGATTCAAAGCCTGACCGGTTACAGGCCGATGTTGTGCAGGACTTATTCTGGACCCTGTTCAACAGTCCTGAGTTTTCCTGGAACCATTGATTCTGCGGCTCGTCGATCCGAGCGAATTCTTACATTCACACTTCATTGAATGACCTCTTTGAGCCACACGCCCGTGTCTGTGGAACGTGCGGTCAACAGATTGGTCAGCAAGGCAACAACATGCAAACCGATTTCACTCGACGACAGTTGCTGCAGTTTCTGTCCGCATGTGGGCTCACACTGGCGCTGCCGGGCATGACAGCCAAAGCGGCCGCTCGTCGGCGCGATGAGCGGCCGAAATCGCTGATCACGCTGTGGATGAACGGCGGAATGAGCCAGCTGGAGACTTGGGATCCGCATCCGGGAACACCCAGCGGCGGCGAAGTGAAAGACATCGCAACGACGGCGAAAGATCTCCGCATTTCTGACATGCTGCCGCAGTTGGCCGAGCAGATGCATCTGTGTACGCTGATTCGCTCGCTGACATCCAAAGAAGGTGATCATGAACGCGGGATGGCGTTTGTGAAGACCGGATATCGTCCCGAGCCGACGTTGAAGTATCCCACGCTCGGTGCGATCGCGGCTCATGAGATCCCGGATCCAAAGATTGAGATTCCGCAGCATGTTGCGCTGGCTCCTGGCGACTTCGTCACTCCGGAAGGCGGGTATCTGGGAAATCAATGGGATGCCTTTCGGGTATTCAGTCCGGGCGATGGGCTGTCCAATCTCAGGTCGTCCGTTTCATCAGCACGGCAGGCCGATCGACTGAAAGGTCTGAGCGTTGTCAGTCAGCAGTTCGAACATCGTCGCCAGTTTTCCGCAAAACGGACTCTGCATCAGAACACACTGGACCGAGCGTTGACCATGATGACGTCGGAGCAGCTGAAAGCCTTTGAACTGAATGACGAACCGACTACGGTTCGGAAAGCTTACGGAGACACTTCCTTTGGTCGCGGCTGCCTGGTGGCTCGTCGACTGGTTGAAGTGGGAGTTCGCTCGATTGAAGTCAATCTTTCCGGATTCGATACACACGTGTCCAATCATGACGGCCATCTGACTCAGACAAAAATCCTTGATCCTGCGATTGCCACACTGCTGACGGAACTGCGGGAACGCGACCTGCTGGATTCCACGATTGTGCTTTGCATGAGCGAGTTCGGAAGGACTCCGGGAATCAATCCGGCCGGTGGCCGAGATCACTGGCCAAACTGGTTTTCCTGTATGATTGCTGGTGGCGGATTTCGTGAAGGCACTGTCATTGGCTCAACTCCTTCAGAACTGCCAAAGCAGTCCACCAATATGCAGATGTCAGCCGGCGGCAAGACTTCCGGGCCGGAAGATCCGATTCTGGTGCCCGAGCTTTATGCCACAATTATGGCGGCCATGGGGATTGATGCTCGCAAGGAGATCATGACACCGATCGGCCGGCCCATTCGATTCGCCGATGCAGTGCCGTCGCCTCGTCTGCTGAAAGACGAAGTGGCCGCAAAGGTAATCAAGAGCTAAAAAATAAACCCGGCACTTTAGAAATGCCGGGCTTCTGAAATCCATCAGGCAGCAGCCGAAGTGGATCACACCTTGCCAAAGATGGTCTGGCCGGTGCTCTTCAGTTCGTTGCAGGCGCGAATCATACGATTGGCAACTCCGGTCTCGGCCAACTTTAGATAGGTGCGAGGATCGTAGGCTTTCTTGGAGCCGATTTCGCCGTCCACCATCAGAACTTCGTCGTAGTGCTTCAGCATGAAGTCGATGATCGGACGAGTAAAGGCGTACTGCGTGTCGGTATCGATGTTCATTTTGATGACGCCGTATTCGAGCGTCTCTTGCAACTGGCTGGCTGGTGTGCCGGAGCCGCCGTGGAAGACAAGGTCAAAGGCTGCTGACTTGCCGTACTTGGCTGTCACGGCCTTCTGGCCGTCGCGGAGAATTTCTGGCTTCAGCTTTACAGCGCCTGGCTTGTAGTGACCGTGGACGTTGCCGAAGGTTGCGGCAAACATGAAGCGGCCAAGTCCGTGAAGAGCTTCATGAACGGCGACCATGTCTTCCGGTGTCGTGTACAACTTATCGTTGGCAACGTCAGAATGGTCGATGCCATCTTCTTCGCCGCCAACGACTCCGGCTTCAACTTCGAGGATGATTTCATTTTCGGCACACAGCTTCAGCAATTCCTGGCTGGTGGCCATGTTCTTGTCGAGCGGAAGTTCGGATCCGTCAAACATGTGTGAGTTAAACAGGTTGCCCTGGCCAGCTTTGCGGCGAGCGGTTGTGGCAGCGATCAGCGGCTTCAGGAAGGAGTCGACCTTCTTTGGCTGACAGTGGTCAGTGTGCAGGCCAATGAGTACGTTGTGTTTTTCGGCCAGGCGATGAGCGGCTTCTGCAAGTACCAGCGTTCCGAAGACAGCGTCCTTCACATTCAGGCCGGAAGCGAATTCGCCCGCACCTGTGGAGAACTGGATGATGCCGTCTGACTTTGAGTCAGAAAATGCCTTGAGGGCAGCATTGATTGTGATGATCGACGTAACATTGATGGCCGGGTACGCGTAGTTGCCCTTCTGGGCGGCATCAAGCATTGCGGCGTACTGTGTTGGTGTTGCGATAGGCATTCGTCTGGAGACCTCTGAAAAACTTAAGCGAGAAAGGTATTTGCGAGCCGTCTGATTTTTGAGCCAGCCAATGGATTGCGGCCTGAATCACCCGCCAATGGCAGCGCACTCTGCCGGAACTTGAGCTAACTGCGAAACACGAGGTTTATATCGAGTGGACTGCTGGCTGCAAGTGGGACCGGTCGTTCCCTGGAAACGGTCCTGCCCGTGAGCAGTCGTTTCAGGTCGATCGGGATCGCTGATAAAGCTCTCGCATAAGCAGGTCGATGGCTTTTCCGCGGGCTTTCAGAGAGCGGTCAGGCTTTTGTGATTGCTGTGCCTGAATGGCCTGGCGATTCAGGTTTGTAAGCTCGTCAAAATCGACTTTCCAGCCACTGTCCCGTGCGGCCTGAACGAGCTCACTCTGAACTTCTGCCAGATGTGAAAGCAGAGATTCCGACAAGTCGGCCTCAACCACTCGATACGGCGATGAGGGCAGAAAGGCGGCTCGAGACGCGCTGGAGGATTCCACGGCAGAAAGCTTACGAGCACCATTGCTCCACGAAAGTCGATCGCTGGACAGGCCTGCCTCAGGAGCATCAAGCTGCGGAAGCATGTCGGGTGCAGAATTTCTATCGCCTGACAAACCTAGTTGGCTGGCCCGCGAAAGTCGCTGGCTGATGAGCCAGGCGAGTGCTGAAGCCGCAATCAGAACGCCGGACGCTTCTTTGTTTTTTTTAATCCCCATCCAGATACCTGAGAGCAGGCAAATGGCTGCGGCTGCGGAAAGGACGATTTGCCGGATCCCAAATTTACGCTGGCTGGGCATCTCTGCTGTCTTGTGCCGCGTATCTTTCAGCGAAACGGCAGTCGACTCCTCCGTCGTTGGCGGATAGCTATCGATCCCCACAACGACAACGGTACTGTTGTCAGATCCCCCGCGACAGTTCGCAAGGTTGATCAGCAGGCGTGACGATTCGGTGGGCGGCATGGAACCAACAATCTGCCCGATCTCCGTATCGGAAACATGATTGGTCAGGCCATCCGAGCAAAGCAGAAAGAAGTCGCCCGCCTCAACCGAAAACGGACCTTCAATGTCGACCTGGACCAGCGGATCAGGACCAAGGCAGCGAGTGATCACATTTCGCGGATGAAACAGTTCGACGTTTTCAGGAGTCGCTCGGCCAAGCCTGATCATTTCCCACTGCAGGCTGTGGTCGAAGGTCAGTTGTTCAATCTGTCCCTTGCGGACACGGTAGACTCGACTGTCGCCCACATGCCCTACCATCGCCCCGCGCGATGACAGAGTCAGGACGCTGCAGGTTGTTCCCATGCCTTCAAATTCACGGTTCTCGCGTCCGCGATCATTGATGGCTTTGTTGGCCGCGACAATGGCTTCACGAAGGCGACTCTCCACAGACGTAGCCTCGCGTTTGTAATACGCATGAGGCAACGTGTCGACCGCGATGCGACTGGCCAGATCACCGACTGCATGCCCGCCCATTCCATCTGCGACAACAAACAAGTACCCGCAGCGACTCCATTCGTCATGATCCCCGCACATCCTCACCTGCAGTGAGTCCTGATTCATGGCGCGGCGCATTCCCTTGTCGGTGCGCGACGCATACTGAACGGACGGGAGAGACGTCATGGAAGAACTACTTGGAAGCCATTCACGATGAAACGAAAGATTCTGAACATGCACGCGAAAACGCTCAGACGTCACTGCAAAATTAAGTTGTTTGTCGCCAGAAACGGGAGCAAAAAAAAAGTTCGTCAGCGATACTCGGTCTGACGAATATTTTAAAGCTCTCATTCAGAGGTGAAGCCTGAACGATCCACATAGCCGCACACTGGCTAAGTCAAGAACACTGCATGCGGCCTGAAAGTGTACAGGGGCGGTCGTCCCTGGCTAGTCAACAGCGAGAAATAGCAGCGTTCACCTGTCTTCGGGAACACGGCAGCCGGCCCGGAAAGGCGTATTGGCTGGGTTTTACTACGGGATCGACTGCTCGGGCCGCAGCCAGCTTTTCCTGTTGGGAGCAGCCGGGCCGCGAGCAAGGATGGAATGTTCAGTCCGGAATTCCGGCTGGTTTTTATCCCAGGAGAAAGTCACTGTGACCGGTCAGCCTCCGTCGGCTGCGACGAACCGTAGAAATCAATTCTCGGCCATAACCGGTTCAGGCGATTCAAAGAATGCTGGCGAAGGGAAACGACTGCGTTCCTGCAATTCATGGTCAGCAAGAACCGTAATTTTTACCATTTCGGCAGTGCTGTTGATTCCCAGTTTTCGTGCCGCATTCGCACGATGCTTTTCAATCGTCTTGACGCTGATCTGCAGCTCAAGGGCGATACTTTTGTTCGCAAGCCCATTGGCAACCAGCTGAACGACCTGCAGTTCACGACGAGACAGTCTGCGGATCTGCTGGCGAGCAGCGTCCCGACGAAGGATCCACGTACGGAAAGCGATCTCATCTGAAACCGGAGTTGAGTACGCACCAGGTAACATCGACATGGAAACAGGCTGAATCATGGAAGGTCTCCAACTCTCAACTTATTCTCTTAGAGGTCTGAAATTTGTGGATGGGTTCTCTGCGTTCGCTGGCTGCTTTACCTGGTGTGCTTCAAAAATGACCGCCGTTCATCCGGCGAAAACAACTTCACTGCCGTCTACTTCGGGCGCCTGTCTATCTTTTTTTATGTCCAGACTGGGCAAAAGTCACCAATGGCTGAATTCCGGCAGTCCCTGTGGGTATTTTCAGGTACTGGTGCCCCTTGACGACGAACGCCTCTATGATCTGAGGGTCCATGCCTGAACTTGCGTGAAATCCCCCTGGCAAAGGCCCCTTACCCCAAGAGTGGAGTGAGAGCACCGGTCACGCAGGAACTCCACTGAGGAGAACCTTTAGCGGTCGCGGCTGGCATGGCCGAAGAATCTGCTCGGCAATTCCGTTTTTTTCCATGGGGACCAGAACAGCGAAACAAAGCGCAATATTCCGGTTCGGCTCAACGACTTCGGGGCTCGCCCGGTTCACTTTCGCGCAGGAGCGAGAAGCCTCGCAGCAGATAAACCAGACCGCTCCAGACAGTGACGCCGACTGCAAGCCACAGCAGAAGGTCGCGCACGGCGGGGACCCAGGCCCATTGAAGCGATTCAGACAGCGACAGCAGGCTGACCGTGATGGCAATGCACTGCAGAGCCATCTTCAGCTTTCCTGAAAGGCTGGCAGAGAAGTCCTTGCCTTCCTTTTCGAGGATTCCGCGAAGACTGGACACAAACATTTCGCGGCCAATGATGAGGATCACCATCCACGCATTCACACCGGAATCCACGGCCCCGTGCCGTTCCAGCAGAAAGACAAAAGTCCCGCACACAATCACCTTGTCCACGAACGGGTCAAGGATGCGGCCCAGCACAGTGATCTGCTTGTAACGTCGTGCCAGGTATCCATCCAGCGCGTCGGTTGATGCCGCCAGGACAAAAAGTGCTGCGGATGAAATCCACCAGCCCCCGGCGGAGATCATACTGAACAGCACGATCGACAGGGCAAGTCGCGTGGCCGTTACGAAATTCGGCATGTTCAGCGATTCGCGTCCAATAACGGCCCCGTGACGCGGCGTCGAACTTGTCTGCGATGGGGTTGTGGATTCCGTTAACGGCATGCGATGCAGGGATACGGCTGAGCTGAGGGAGGCTGTGGCATAAACACACGAAAAACACCAGCTCATCACGAAGAGCTGGTGTATTCAGAAGACGGACTGGATCCGCCGTTGAGCGGCCGGAGCCTACGGTCTTGCTGCTGTGGCTCAGGCTGTTCGAATGAACCTTACTCTTCAGAGTCCTCATCTTCAATCATGGACACCATTCCAACAAGATCGTAGTCCTGTCGCTCCATGATTTCTACGGGAACCATGTCGCCAATCTGGAGTTCGGCGCCGGTCACAATCACGTTCGAATCGATTTCAGGCGCATCGGCATAGGAACGTCCCACATACACGCCGTCGCCAATTTCTTCATCAATGATTACGTCAAGCTCGTAGCCGATCATTCGGTCCGCATGCTCGAAGGCAATTTCCTGCTGCAGTTCCATAAGCTCATTGCGACGCGCTTCCTTAACCTCTTCCGGAAGGTGTCCGTCCAGTTTCACAGCCGGCGTGCCGGGTTCCAGTGAGTAAGTGAAGACGCCCATGCGTTCAAAACGCGTATCCTTGACGAACTGCTTCAGCTCTTCAAACTGCTCGTCAGTTTCGCCCGGGAAGCCGGTGATAAACGTAGTTCGCAGGACCACATTTGGAATGCGTTCACGAAGCTTGCCGACAAGTTCACGGGTCTGTTCGCTGCTCACACGCCGCTGCATCCTTTTCAACACGTTCGAGTTAATGTGCTGCAATGGCATGTCCAAATAAGGCAGAATATTACCGGAGTCCGCAATGACATTGATCAGTTCGTCGGAGAAGTTGATCGGGTAAAGGTACATCAGACGAATCCAGTCGATGCCTTCAACTTTTTGCAACTCCTGCAGCATCTCAGCCAGACGCACCTTGCCATACAGGTCCATGCCGTAGTACGTCGTGTCCTGGGCCACAAGGATCAACTCGCGGACTCCGTCGTCGACCAGTTCGCGGGCTTCATCAATGACCATTTCGATCGGCTTGGTCACGTGCTTGCCCCGCATCGACGGGATTGAGCAGAATGTGCAGGTTCGGTCGCAGCCCTCTGAGATCTTCAGATAGGCATAATGCGAAGGCGTGATTCGCAGCCGTGACTGATCATTCATCGCTTTAATCGGGGCCGGACGGAAGAGTTCACGCTGCTCGCGAGCCCCGCCGATGAGCCGATCGGCAACCTTTGTGATTTCATCACGGCCGAAGACTCCGACCACGTGATCAATCTCCGGCATCTGCTTAAGCAGACCACCGTCCGCTTCAAGTCGCTGCGGAAGGCAGCCAGCAACGATCACGCCTTTCGTCTTTCCCGCTTTCTTCAGGTCCAGCATTTCCTGAATGACGGAGCGCGATTCTGCGCGGGAGCTTTCAATGAAGCCGCAGGTGTTCACGATCACGAAATCGGCGCCTTCTGGTTCTGAGACCAGAGCGTAACCGTCAAGCGACAAGGAACCCAGCATCTTTTCGCTGTCGACCAGGTTCTTTGGACAACCAAGGCTGATGAACGCATAGGTGCCTTTGGTTTGCCGCGGATCCAGAGGCTCACCGGAGACCTTTGGCAAAGCAGGAGCGGACAGATCAATAATTGGTAGTGAGGCCATCAGTCGAATTCATTTCTGCGGAAGCCGAAGCTTCCATGGAGCTTGTGTATCACAATAGCCGACCAGTGTACCGACAAAGAATCTTTAGGCCACAACGTGTTGGGGCGATTGGATACTTTTCAGGTTCATCGCCGGTCTGCATTTTGTCGAGAACGTTTACGTTTGGTCAGAATCACAGGAAATCCTGGCGGATTCTGGATTCCGGAAGTTCTTTGTTTCCGATGCCAGGAACGCTCAGGAGTTCGGCTTCTGAGCGGCCATCTTCCAGTGTTTTCGTTGAAACTAATGGCCGATGCATGACGGTGTCTGCGGGCCGCCGAGAGCAACGTGGGCTACGCCTTGTCGGAAATATCTCTTCTGCACCAGCCACCCTGCCACGAGATCTTATCTACTGCGGTGTACGCCGCTTTTTTGGCTTCTGCGATGGTATCGCCGAGAGCCGTGACGCCGAGAACTCGTCCACCGGCGTTGACAACTTCCCCATGTTTCATTGCCGTCCCCGCATGAAACACTTTGACGCCGGGAACCCGATCGGCCTCGTCAATGCCGCTGATCGCATGACCTTTTGTGTAAACCCCCGGATAACCTTCGGACGCCATGACGACGCAGACTGCAGGACGCGGATCCCAGTCGAGTGACTGCAATTCAGAAAGCCGTCCCGTGGCGGCAAGCATCAGGACTTCCGCCAGATCTGTTTTCAGTCGCATCAGAACCGGCTGAGCTTCCGGATCACCAAAACGAACGTTGTATTCCAGAACTTTCGGGCCGTGCGCTGTCAACATGATGCCTGCGTAAAGAACCCCGGAGAACGGGCTGCCTTCGACCTTCATCGTGTGAATGGTCGGAATCAGAATTCTGCGAACAATGTCGTCCATGATTTCCGGAGTCACCACAGGCGCGGGACAGTAGGCTCCCATGCCGCCAGTGTTTGGCCCCTTGTCGTTGTCGAGGGCACGCTTATGATCCTGCGCAACATCGAGGGGCACGATGGTGTCGCCGTCAACGATTGCCAGAATACTGGCCTCCTGCCCGACCAGGCATTCTTCAATCACTACATGCGAACCGGCGTCACCAAAGGCGCGGTCCTGCAGTATTGATCGAACGGCAGCGCGAGCTTCTGCAAGATTGACGCAGACGAAAACGCCCTTCCCTGCGGCAAGTCCGTCGGCCTTGACCACCATCGCCTGCTCTTCACATTCGTCGAGATACTGCATCGCTTCGGGCATGCGGCTGAAGACGGAAAATGCGGCTGTCGGAATATTGGCTTTTCGCAAAAGCTTTTTAGTGAAGACCTTGCTGCCTTCCAGTCGAGCGGCCGCAGCGGACGGTCCGAACACAGCAAGGCCGTGCCGTCGCAGTTCATCACACAGACCAGCCACAAGTGGAGCTTCGGGTCCGACGATTGTCAGATCGATTTTGTACTCACGAGCAAATTTAACAAGCCGATGGATGTCGTCCGCAGGGATGTTCAGATTCTCAGCATCAACTGCGGTGCCGGCGTTGCCGGGTGCACAATAAATCTTCGTCACCCTGGGTGACTGGCTAAGCTTCCAGACAAGTGCGTGCTCACGTCCACCGGAACCGACAACAAGAATCTTCATTGATCAAAATATCCTGTAGGCCGCTGACGGCTCGCAGCATCGCGAACGTTTCGGCGACGGAAAATCCAGAAATGCAATCACAGGGCGCCGGCTGCATTCCATCGTCGATGACAGAAACAAAAAAAACTCGCGGCAGATTACCGCGAGTTCAGTTGGAATTCGAATCAGACAAACCTCTGTCCCGACTTTTGGATCAGGATGCAGGAATCTGTTCCGGCTTCAATACAAACGGGAACACCCGAACGGCTGTTCCTGGATCATGCTGCTTTTTGTAAGCCAGTTGAGCAGCCCGGTCGGCAGCAAACTGCAGACGAATAAATTCAAGGCCACAAAACGAATCGATGTCAGCCTCAGCGGCCACATCCGCAAACATTTCACCAGCAGAAGCCGCATGACGGCGAACACCATGAATGCTGCGTTCGCGGACTTTGACGCCCGCAGCCGCCAGCTTAATCAGCCCTTTGAGGAATCGGCCGACTGTTGTGTCAGCGCCAGAAACTCGCCAAAGCTTCTCCCACTCTTCGTGGGCTTCCCAGTAAAAACCGAGATTAAAATAGTCGATGCCCAAGAGGTAATTGCGATTATTCGCCCAGGTTTCCGGGCTTAAAGCACGGGGACCCTGGCCGGGAGCATGCTTTTTACCGTGGCTGTGACCCTTGGGATCGCGAACCGGATGCGGCATCCCGGAACCGGGATAGTAGGTGTAGGTTGGAAGAGGGTTAGAAGGATACAGACGTTCAACTTCGGCTTCAGCCGTGATCATGTTGCTTCGACTCCATTGGCTAGGGGTCACAAATCGGTTGCTCCGCGGAATCGTACGCAGGGGCTTCGAATAGAGATGCACGCGGAACTTACATCCTGTACGACAAACCGCCACTGACGATCTCAAATCTGAACATCTGAGCACTTAGCTCGGCTGCTCGTTTTCGATTGCACCGAATTTACATCTTTTCCCGCCAATTTCGAGAACTTCTTTTGGCATTTCGCCAGATTCTGACTCACCGACGCCGATCGCCTCACCTGTCCGACTAGTCGGCCATCTCCCCATAGTGCCCCTATCTTGGTGTTTTACTGAAAATACATGGGTTTTTCGTGAATTCGCCTACATTGATTAACCTTTTGCAGGGCGTCACAGGAATCAAAGTTTGGCGGCGTTCGCAAAACTGTTTCGAGAGCGTCTTTTGTTCTGCGCCGTTCCTCAACGAGTTTCGCTTCTCTCACACGAAACCTGCGCTCACCACACTTTGAATCCACGTGGGGGTTTGTAACCTGCGAGATTCAGGATCCGCGTTCAAAACATGAGTTCAACGCCTCTCCAAAGTCCATTGAAATTCAGGAACTGTCTTCGATGACCGACATTCACGACCTGACGCGGCGACTGCAGCGTCCTTCTGATTCGAAAATTGTGCTTTACGTTGCGGATGGTCTGGGCGGACTTCCGCTGCAGCCGGGTGGCAAGACGGAACTAGAGACTGCAAAGACTCCAAACCTCGACGCACTGGCTCAGCGCGGCGTGCTGGGCATGAGTATCCCGGTGTTGCCGGGGATCGCTCCTGGCAGCGGACCGGGTCACCTTGGTCTGTTCGGTTATGACCCTCTGAAATATGACATTGGTCGTGGCGTACTCGAAGCGCTGGGAATTGACTTTGCGCTGACCGATCGGGACGTTGCTGTTCGAGGCAACTTCTGTACGATTGACGCCGCGGGAAATATTTCCGACCGTCGCGCAGGCCGAATTTCCAGTGAGATTGCCGCAAAGCTCTGCGAGAAACTCGACAAAATCACGATACCGGGCGTCGAAGTCTTTGTGCGACACGTCAAAGAGTATCGCCTGGTGATTGTGATTCGCGGTGAAGGACTTGGTGGAAGTGTTAACGACACCGATCCTCAGCGAACTGGTGTTCCTCCAGTGAAGCCACACGGTTCTGATCCGGCCGCACAGAAGACGGCCGAGATTCTGGCCGAGTTCATGCGTCAGGCAGCCGAAGTGCTGAAGAACGATTCTCCTGCCAACCTGCTGACGATGCGTGGCATTGCCAAAATGCCGCCGATTCCAAAGTTCCAGGAAGTGTACGGGACTCGTGCAGCCGCGATCGCAGTCTACCCGATGTACCGCGGACTGGCTCGCCTTGTTGACATGGACATTCTGGACGCCGGGCACACCCTGGAGGATCAGATGAAGTGTCTGGAAGAGAACTGGTCGAAGTACGACTTCTTCTTCATTCACTTCAAGTACACCGACAGTACCGGTGAGGATGGAAATTTCGATGCGAAAGTAAAACGCACCGAAGAATTCGACTCGGCGATTCCGCGCATCAATGCCCTCCAGCCGGACGTGCTGATCATCACCGGTGACCACAGTACTCCTGCAAAAATGAAGTCACACAGTGGGCACGCAGTCCCGACAATGCTCGTCGCGGACATCTGCCGTTTTGATGGCTCGAAGCAGTTTGGTGAGTCGGCATGTCGAGTCGGCGAACTGGGAATGTTCGAAGCGAAGTATCTGATGCTGCAGGCTCTGGCTCACGCCGGTCGGCTTGAAAAATATGGTGCCTGATCTTTGGCTGGACTTCAGGCGGCAGGACTTCGGCCGCTTGCCGTTCCTCCTGCTGGCACTCAATTTTTCAAGCTCGGTTTTATTTCGGGATGGTGCGTTCAGAAGTCCGGTAATTTATCTGCCGGGCTTCTGAAGACCCTTGTCTCCAATCCTTTCGGCTCTGGCATTTCGAATGATCATCGGCATCGGAACAGACATCGTTGAGATCGATCGCATCCGGAGCATGATCGAACGCCACGGCGATCATTTTCTTCAGCGATGTTATACACCCGGCGAAATTGAATACTCGCGGCGGCATCGAGACTCCGCTGTGCGTTTCGCCGGACGCTGGGCCGCCAAGGAAGCCGTCGTTAAAGTGCTGGGGACCGGCTTCATTCAGGGCATCACGTTTCACGACGTTGACATCGTCCCTCTTCATACGGGACAACCGACTGTAAAGCTCAGCGGTGAAGCTGGTCGTATCGCTCAGGAACTTAAGATCATCGAGATCAAGCTGACGATTTCACACGCACGGGATTACGCGACAGCAACGGCGATTGGGGTGTCTGTTTCCGGCGTTTAATCAATGGGGCTGATTTAAAACCCCTTGCCACGCTCTTCTTAAATTCAGTGAGCTGAATCGTCGGCGCCATGCACTTCGATCTCAGGAGCTTCCTGGGAACCGTTGGCGTAAGCATCGTCAGCAATGATTGACGCGTAAGTCCACCATCCTGCAATACTCATGGCAACGATCGTGTAGAGGAACAAAGCGGCCAGCATTTTCCCGATGGCCCCGCCTGCCATGACGTCATCAGCAGAAAACTGTTCGATTTCTACCGGCGAAAAGAGAGGCTCTTCATGTGAGGCAGTCGCAGCGTTGTGGGATGCAGTGTCTGACATGGATAAAAATCTCTCAGGATTTGGTCGAGTCGAAATGCCGGGGGCTCAATAGCCACGCGGACGGTTTGAAAGCATAGCACGCCGGATGGGGGTTGCGAATCCGGACTCCTTTCACCGCAGGCATTTTCACGAATTGGAAACTGCCTGCTGCCCGCGACCATTCCGCAGGACGAGCGACCATCTCAGGTCGTGGCGACCTGTTTCGGCTGGGGCGATATTTCGGGAAATTCGGGCTCGGGCCGCGTTTTCGCAAGCACGCGTGCAGCCGACACTTCCTTTTTGTCAGTCGGAAGTCCAGGCAGTCCCGACCCAAGTCTACAAGCCGAGGAGCTCGCCCAGAACGTTGCTCGAAGGATGGGGATGGCCTTTATACTGGCGAAATCCTTCGCCAAACTGCACGCCGATTTCCTGTCCGCGGAGACTGCTCCAGCGTTTGCAGGCTTCCAGATACTCATCCATGCCGTGCTGTCGACGCAGCCATTCTCGCTGACTGGCATGGCAGGCCAGGGAGTCCAGTTTCAGAGAAAATTCACTGCTGACATCGACGATGAAGTCCGTGGGCTGGCGGTTTCCAAAATGGTCGATCCCTTCAACGGGATCCACATAATAGAGCCACGGGATCTTCTTCGTTGGCGGTGCGGGATCCCACTGACACGTGCGATAGTTCGGTACTGAAGCATTGAAGCAGGCATCTCGAATCAGGGCGCTGGTGATTTCATGATCGTGCATGTAATCCACCGGCGGAGCAGTAAAGATGATGTCTGGAGCAGTCCGCCGCAGAAACTCGGTGACTCGGTGGCGGCTGTCATTGTCGAACACAATCGACAGGTCGCGAAATTCCAGACATGAACATTCTGCCTCCAGGATCGCCGCTGCTTTTAGGGCTTCCTCTCGACGGATCGCAGCGATTTCTTCGCAGGAATGTTCGGCACTTCCACAGTCGCCGGGGGTCATCGTGGCAACTGTGATTCTGCAGCCCAGCTTCTTTAATCTCAGCAGAGCCCCTGCGCACTGGAATTCAATGTCGTCGGGGTGCGCGTGAATTGCCAGAACATGGAGTTGCTTGGGATCGACCTTCATGAACAGTCTCGACGCGTGGAGGAATTTGGAGCAGAAGTTTTGCCAGTGCCGCATTTAATCAACAGAGGGATGGCCCCGGTTTGCCATTGTCCTGAATTGCGAGCGGATTTGAACACGGAGTTCAGAAACTGGCAAGCAAGGAGCATCTGAATCAGAACTTCGGCAGCTGACCCGTGTTTTGTTATGCCAGGAGAGCTCCGGATTCATATTCCCCTGTGACGCGATTTTGCTTAGAAAAGCCGGAAAGCACCCGCGGGTGTTTTTGAGCAGACGTTTTGTGACCAACGCAGCGAAGGATCGACGTTGATGTCCTTAATTCGAATTCAGCAAATTGGCATTGTTTTGTTTTTGGCCGGGACTGTTGTCGGATGCGGCGAAAGCAGTACGGAAACGCCTGCTGCGGCAGTCCCGTCAGTAACTGAGGCCGGTGATGCGGCAGCCGTGGCTGATGTTGCGTCCCCCAAAGAATCTACGAGTGCAGGAATTACGGCTGCGATCGAAAGTCCGATGAAATCGAGTGCCGTCGCCTCTTCCGGGGCCAGCGGATCACCAAAGGCCACAGCAAAGTCGCCGTTTCCTGATGACGAGGCCACAAAAACTCTGCGTGAGATCCAGCAGTTGCGTATCGCTCCGGTACCGACCGATCTGCAGGAGGCAAAAACAGCCCGTCGCGAACGCAATGAACGGATTGTGGATATGGCCACAAGAGTTCTGCGTCTGACGATGGACGATGAAATTCGAAAACCACAGTTTCATATCGCGATCGGGCAATTGCTTGAGGCCAGATTCCAGATGGCATTGTCCGGGACTCAGGACGATATTGACCTGTTTTATGCGGACGTTCAGGCACTCACCGAACGAGATCCAAAGTCTGTCGCTGCCGCTGAGGGTGTTTACTACATTGCCAAATTTGCCCATACCAAAGCAGGGCTTTTGGGCAAGTCGCAGCCTGTCTGGTTTGAAACTCTTTCCCGCTGGGCTCGTGAATTTGCCGATCGGTTTCCAGCGCAGCAACAGCGTGCGGTCAGTCTGCTATTCGGAGCAGCCCGGAGCTGTGAATTGCACTCCGATGCAACCAAGGACGCTGAATTAGCCACACGTTTGTCGACCGAGGCTACTCTGTGTTACACCTCCCTGGCTGAAAAATTTGCAACCACGGAACAAGGGCAGGAAGCAACAGCCTCATTGCGACGCATGTCACTCGTGGGCAGGACGCTGTCACAGTTTTCGGGCCCGACTGCTGACGGCGGTATGGTTTCGGCGGACGAGTTTGCCGGGAAGCCAACTCTGATTTACTTCTGGGAATCAGACAGCGAGGAATTCACCGCGGACCTGTTGCCGGTGCTTAAAAAACTTCGTTCACAACTGTCGTCTGATCGACTTCGAATGGTCGGCGTCGCACTGGATGATGATGAGTCCACGTTGAATTCGTTCATGGAAACTCACAGTGTGCCGGGACAGCAGATCTTCTTCCCAAATGCCGATGAGCGATCATGGAACAGTCCCTTAATTCGCTTCTGGGGAATCGCAAAAAGCCCTTCGGTCTGGATTCTGGACGCTGATGGAAAAGTCGTTTCTACCAAAGCGACTGCTGACGAAATTGTAAAGCAGTTGCAAAAAGTGGTCAAAAAATCGGCTGACGGTCAGTGATCAGAATCAGTCAAGGATTCGTGTGAATGACTGCCCCCTTAGCCGGCAGTCGTTCCGTACAGGCTCGCCAGAGAGTCGACGTCATTTCCAGCGGCACTGGGTTCGCTGAAGCTCGCGTCAGACCGCGTTGAGCCGGATGTCTGCCAACCATTTTCTAAGTCGGCGACGCATGCAATCTGCCACACGGGCGATGTCAGCCGGGTCGCCCGCGTTTCATCTCAAACGCCGCTCTCAACTGACTTTTCGCGCCGGACACATCACCGGCTGGGATGTCCGTTCTCTCCGCCGCTGCTATCCCGTCGACGTAGCCGAAGTCTCCCAAACATTTGCTGCACAGCTTTTGGCCTTCTGCTTCGTGAAACCGAGCTGGCGTGGCGGGATAAAAAAGGCCCCACTTACAGACTGCCGTTGCACGCGCGTATGCCATGTCATTCTCCAGCTGCCAGTGCATTGCAGGCGTTCGCACCTGACGGGTCCAGATGTTCATTTTTTGAACGGGTGATGGTGTTGAGGATTCCGCTCCACGGAAGGCATCGTCTCCAGGTCTGTCGTTCCATTTCTGCTCGAACACAACGGTATGTTGGCAAAAACGGCTCGCTAATGGGAGCCTCTGGCAATTCATGAGATCGGGAAACTGCGGAGTTGCCTGCTGACTTTGGACGTTTTTAGGATACAGTACATGTGTCACCTCATGTACAAATGGGGCGACTTTGGAAAATTTAAGCACCTTTGATCATGGGTTTGGCATCTTGGTTTCCTGACGCAGCGTGTTTTCCAACGGAGTTTTCTCGTTTTCCAGGAACGACCTTCGGACAGATGTGGTTTTCCCAACGCTTTCCTTGTTCGCCTGTAAAACCGTTTAGATCTCTGGCATCTGGTTTGCTCACGATGCCGAGAGTGGAATCAGTTCGGATACAGCGACTCTGATTTGGGATGTTCAAGAAGCACCGATGAACGGTCGGTGAATCTTAACATGGCCTTTGCATCTGTTTGTGAAAAGACAACGTCCTGAGATTCCCTCGGCATCGTTTGTTGCGATGGGCGGGTGAGTCGTTTCGCCTAGGCAGGAACGTGCAGGGCAAACTTAGCTTTAACAAATCAAGGAGTGTGCCGTGATCAAGGCGGCTTCAGAATCGGTCATTTCGAATCGAGTTGCTGTGAGCAGAGCCCAGGGGCTTGGCTCATCTGCTCAAAATGAAAGAAGTGGAATGTCAGGCGCAGGAAAGAAGATTTCGTTGACGAAGCGTCAACGCGAAATTTATGAGTTTCTTAGGGATAAAATCATCAACCGTGGTTATGGTCCAACGGTTAGAGAGATCGGGCTGCATTTCGATATCCGCTCGCCTAACGGCGTGATGTGCCATCTGAAGGCGCTGGAACGTAAAGGCCTGATCAGCCGTGAGCAGAATATGTCACGGGCGATTCAGCTGTCAGACTCACCGCAGAACCGCCTTTCGGTGTCTCTCATCGGAAGCGCTGCCTCTGGCGGACCGATCCAGCCATCGGTTTCATCAGATGAAATGATTTCGTTTTCAGTGATGTTTGAGGGTGCGGATGTTGCATGCCTGAAAGTGGAAGGCAACGCATTTGCTGCACTCAACATTTCCAATGGGGACTTCCTGATCATCAATCGTGAATCGCCCGTTCAGGCGGGCTGCCATGTGGCGGCGCTCGACGATCGGCACTCGGTCATTATCTGCACGGTGCAGGAAGGCACGAATCATCTGACTCCAGCCATTCCGGGTGCGTATACTTCGACGACTCGTCAGGTTCTGGGTGTGATCACTGGCATTGTGCGAAAATTTAAGGTCCCCGTCGTCCCGGCGCCGGTTCCAGTGGCTGCAGAAATAAGGTAGGAGGTAGACCGTCTGCCATCAAATCCAATGCTGTCGCTTATTATTGGCAGCTTGAAAAAGGACAACGAGGTTGCCCGGCAACCTCGTTTTTACATTCCCAGGGAACCGAAATTGTGCCAGCCGAGGTTTCTGTGTTGGTGGCGCGAGCTCCTGACATGACACCGCCGACCGCACAGGTTTCTGCCGCTACAAATCATCCCGCGTGACGCTGCTGTGGACCCATTTGGCTGAGTCGGTTGTAGAGTGTTTTCAGGGCAATCCCGAGTTCCTTGGCCGCCTTTGGCTTGTCGCCCTGATACTTGTCCAGGACTCGCAGGATCATGTCTTCTTCCATCTCGCGAAGAGTCTTCGGTTCCCCCGTGCCCTGCTCTGCAGCGAGACCACGACTCGCATGCGGGCCATGAATCGTTGCTGCAGGCGAGCGACTTGTCGCACTGTTGGAAGCTGCGGTGCCGCGGAGGATTGTGCGTGGCAGATCTTCCGGCTGGATTGTCTTTCCGTCGGACAGAATCACAGCATGCTCAAGCACGTTGGCCAGTTCACGCACATTGCCGGACCAGTGATGTGACTGCAGAAGTTGGATGGTTTCCGGCGGCAGCATTTCCGCCGCGACATTGTCACGCTTCAGATGTCGGGCAATCAGATGCAGCGCCAGACTGGGGATATCATCCAGTCGTTCACGCAGCGGCGGCAGATAAATTTCGAACGTGTTGACGCGGAAGAACAAGTCTTCGCGGAAAGTACCCTCGGCTACCATCTGCTGCAGCTCACGATTCGTTGCACACACGATGCGGACATCGACGTGAAACGGTTCGTTGTCGCCCACGCGACGCACTTCACCAGATTCCAGAAATCGCAGCAGCTTGACCTGCATGGATTTGTCGAGTTCCCCGAGTTCGTCCAGAAAGAGAGTGCCATGGTTGGCCACTTCAAACAGTCCGGCTCGATTGGAGTCAGCTCCCGTGAACGAGCCTTTACGATGTCCGAAGAATTCACTTTCGACCAGATTTTCCGGGATCGCTCCGCAGTTGACGGCGACAAATGGCGCGTCATGACGATCGCTTTGTTCATGAATCCGGCGGGCCACCATTTCCTTACCAGTGCCTGTTTCACCGAGAATCAGCACGGCCGAATCTGTTGGTGCAATTTTGGCGATCAGTTTATGAACACGGGCCATTGGTGCAGAATTGCCAATCAAATCGGAACGGCCTTCCACGCGCTGCAGGCGGCCTTCCAGTGCAATTGTCTTGTTTTCCAGAGCCCTGCGTTCGCCGATTCGATCGAGCACGTTGGCAATTTCGAACAGCGAGACCGGCTTGGGTAGAAAGTCATAGGCACCCATGCGAATCGCGCGGATGGCATCGTCCCGGTCGCCGTGTCCGGTGCTGATCACGCAGACGGTTTCCGGCGAGTGTTCTCGCAGATAATCGATAACGTCCCAGCCGCTTCCACCCGGCATCCGGAGGTCTATAATCGCGGCATCGAAGACGTTTTTCTGGATGGCTTCGATCGCTGCGCCGGGCGATTGTCGCACAGTGGCCACATGGCCCATCCGAGGCAGTTCGGACCGCATAAGTTCCGCAATCGAATTCTCGTCGTCAACGAAAAGAACTCGCAGGCTATGTCGCTTTTTGGTGCTCACCGCCGACTCCATGGCCGCAGTACCAAGCCTCATGCTCGGTACAATCCGTTGTATGAAATGTCCGCTGGAGGAGAGTTTCCAGAGACGCGTTTTACGGCGATTCCGCCAGATGTTCGGCAGAAAACACCGCTGAGAGAGAGCGATGGTTTACCACAAACCCGATTTTGGGGCAACGCGTGTTTCTGCATCCTGAACGAGATTCGAAGTTCATCAAAGGGGAAAAATCAATAATCCCTCGGCTCTGTGAACAGCCCATTTTTTTCAGGAATGCCCCTGAGCTGGATTCCTGCGGGCCACGGCGGTCACAAAAAAACAGAAAGATTCTGGCGGGGAAAATCGCATCACGATTTTCTCCCGGTCAGAACATTCCTGTTCAGTTTCAGCACAGCATTCAAAGCCTGAATGACTATTTCTTCATGGCTTTCTTCATCGCGTCGCCCATTCCGCCCGGGCTGTCGGAGACGATAACCCCGGCTGCTCGCAGAGCCTCCATTTTCTCGGCTGCCCCACCGCCACCGCCGGAAATGATAGCACCCGCATGGCCCATTCGCTTGCCTGGCGGAGCCGTCTGACCGGCGATAAATCCTGCCACAGGCTTGGTGACATGTGACTTGATGTATTCGGCTGCCTGCTGTTCGGCACTCCCGCCAATTTCGCCGATGACCAGAATGCCTTCGGTACCCGGATCATTCTGAAACATTTCAAGCAGTTCGATGTAGCTGGTCCCGTTGATCGGGTCGCCACCGATACCAACCGCTGTGCTCTGTCCCAAGCCGACACGACCCAGCTGCCAAGCAGCTTCATAGGTCAGCGTGCCGCTCTTGCTGATGATGCCGATGGTGCCCGGCTTGTGAATGTAGCCAGGCATGATTCCAATCTTTGCCACGCCGGGAGTAATAACGCCCGGGCAGTTCGGACCAATCAGGCGGGACTTTGATTTTTCCAGGCCACGCTTAACGCGAAGCATGTCCATTACTGGAATGCCTTCGGTGATTGTCACGATGAGTTCCATCCCGGCATCCGCCGCTTCCAGGATTGCATCCGCACAAAATGGTGGCGGTACAAAAATCATGGAGGTGTTTGCCCCGGTTTTTTCGCGGGCTTCAGCCACTGAGTTGAACACCGGGAAGTTATCAACGGTCGTGCCGCCTTTCCCTGGAGTTACACCACCGACGAAAACATCCACACCGGGCTGGCACTCGGCCGCGTAGGCTCGACACTGCTGGCTGTGGAAGAGACCTGAATTTCCGGTGATCCCCTGAGTGATCACGCGAGTCGATTTGGAAACAAGAATACTCATCAGTTTGGATTCACAAAGTTGAGATCTGAGATTCAAAATCCGTCACCGGCAGCTGACGCCGTTCCGCCCACTACAGCCCATCGCTACGCACCGAGCGACTTTACGACCTTCTGAGCCGCATCCGTCAGGTCTGTCGCTGAAATGATGTCTCGGCCGCTGGCCTTCAGCATTTCGCGGGCAATCTCCACGTTCGTGCCTTCAAGTCGCACGACGAGTGGAACGTTGAAGCCCACCTTTTCATAAGCATTCAGAAGAGCCGACACAATGATGTCACACTTCATGATGCCACCGAAAATGTTGACCAGCACGGCCTTCACATTCTTGTCAGCCAGAATGATGCGAAAGGCTTCAGTGACCTGCTCTTCATTCGCTCCACCGCCGACGTCAAGGAAGTTCGCCGGTTCACCGCCATGGATCTTGATCAGGTCCATGGTGCTCATGGCCAGTCCTGCCCCGTTGACAAGACAGCCGATGTTTCCATTCAGCTTTACGTAGCTCAATCCGGTGTCGGCAGCTCGTACTTCCGACGGATCTTCTTCGTTCAGGTCTCGCAGCGCCACAATGTCCTTGTGACGGAACAGAGCGTTGTCGTCGAATGTGACTTTGCCATCGAGCGCCAGAAGCTGGCTGTCTTCTGTCAGGATCAGAGGATTGATTTCCACCATGCTGCAGTCGTAGTTCACAAAGAACCTGCAGATCTGCGGCAGAAACTTTTCGGCACTGCGAACCGCGGTGGCATCGAAGCCGAGGGCATACGCCATCTTTCGAGCCTGATACGGATACAGTCCGGCGACAGAATCGAAAGGCTCGGCAACAATCTTTTCGGGCGAATGCTTCGCCACTTCTTCGATTTCCATGCCGCCTTCGGATGACATGATCAGCACCGGGCCACCAACTTCTCGGTCGACCACAATGCCCAAATAAAGTTCGCGAGCAATCTTCAGGCCCTGCTCAACAAACAAAGTGTTGACCTGTTTGCCTTCGTCGCCCGTTTGAATCGTCACGAGCGTATTGCCCAGCATACGTTTTGCGTTCTCCGCTGCTTCTTCAGCAGACTTGACGAGAACAACGCCACGCTGTGCGGGAGCTTCTTTGAAAGTGCCCTTGCCTCGACCACCCGCATGGATCTGGGATTTCACAACGGCAATTGGTCCGCCAAGAGTTGTGAAGGCTGCTGCCGCTTCTTCAGGGGACTTGGCAACAATTCCCTGCGGCACCGCTACGCCAGCAGCTTTGAACAACTGCTTGGCCTGATATTCATGAATCTTCATGGAACGCGATCAAGTCCAGGAGTGAAAAGAATCGAAGTGTCCACACCACAGAGGTTCACCACTGCACAAAAGCTACTGTGACAAATATTGTCCGGCTGTTTTGAAACGCAGCTTATTTCGAGGCGCTCTTGGTATCCCGAGACTATAGCGGTCCTCAATGTGTTGTTCGAGGAACGCAAACGATTTCCTGCAAAAATGTAGTCACCACAAAAGAAGCCCGGCATTTCCAAAATGCCGGGCTTCTGGCTTCTGATCAAACAGCGATGTTCGCTACGTGCATTCGGGGTACATGGCTTTGCTCACACATCCGTGGCTGGCCTGCGCGACGGTGGCTGACCAGTCGGCAAGGTACCCGCGGCGAGGGTCCAGCGGAGGACGAGCCGGCAGTTTGGCACGTCGAGCTGCCATGTCCGCTTCGCTGATATTGACGTTGATAGTTCCCCTCACCAAATTGAAGGAAATGACGTCGCCATCCTGAACACAGCCAATCGGACCTCCCACAATGGCTTCCGGAGCACAGTGAACTCCGATGGCCCCATGCGATACACCTGACACGCGAGCGTCCGAGATGAAAGCAATTTTTCCATCCAGTTCGGGCACTGCCAGGGCCGCAGTCGCAATCAGCACTTCCGGCATTCCGCAGGCCACCGGGCCCATGTTGCGAAGCACAATCACGCTGCCTGGAATAATCGTCCGCTGTTCAACGGCGCGAACAATATCACGCGGATCATCGAAGCAGACGGCTCTACCTTCAAACTCCGGATTCTTCATGCTCGAGACTTTGAACACGATTCCTTCCGGCGCCAGGTTGCCGAAGCAAATCTGCATGTCAGCGAACGGCTTGTAGCAGTTTTCCTTAGTGACAATCAAATCCTGGCCGGCCGGCGGTTTTGGAACATCCTTCAGATTTTCTGTCATTGTCTTGCCAGTCACCGTCATGCATGAGCCATCAAGAAGTCCGCTGTCGAGCAGGTGCTTGAGCAGAATCGGAGTACCGCCGATTTTATGCAGATCAACCATGGTGCGAATTCCGCGCGGTGCAAAGCTGCACAGCACCGGAGTCTCACGGAAAATCGTCTGCAGGTCTCGCAGCGTGAAGTCCACACCAGCTTCGCGAGCCAAAGCGAGAATATGCAACACGCCGTTTGTGGAACCGCCTGCGGCAGCAATTGTTACCGCACAGTTTTTGAATGCCGCTTTGGTCAGGATGTCACGAGGTCGCAGGTTCATTGCGAGAAGGTTAAAAACCGCTGCGCCGACTCGTCGGCATTCCGCCTTCTTTTCCGGATCGACAGCTGGAATTGAGCTGCTGGCAGGAAGCATCAGGCCAATCGCTTCCATGGCCAGACCCCAGGTGTTGAATGAAGCGGCGATTCCGCATCCACCCGGTCCGGGACAGGCCTTCCGAATGATCTCTTCTGATTCTTCGTGAGTCATCGCTCCAACCGACGCGGCGGCCTGAGAGTCGTAGACATCCAGAATTGTGATGTCTTTGCCATTGTGGCAGCCAGGAAGAATGCTTCCACCACTGACAATTAAACCCGGATAATTCGACCGAGCCAGAGCCATCGCAAAGCCAGGCCCGTTTTTGTCGCAGTGATGCAGCCCGATCATGGCGTCGTAACAGTGGGAGGTGATTACGCACTCGGCACTGTTCGCGATAAGGTTTCGCGATGGCAGGCTTGCGTTGCCGCCTTCGTGGCCCTGAGTAATATTGTCGCTGACGCCGAGTGTTCCAAAAGGGAAGCCGAGCATGCCTGCTTCGCGGCAGCCGGCGGCAATTTCCTGAGCCAGCGAATAAGCGTGAATGTTGCAGGTGTTACCGTCCAGCAGCGGGACTCCGATCCCAATCTGTGGCTTGTTGAAATCTTCGGTTGTCATGCCCACCGCGTAATAGAACGCAGTGATGCCTTTTTGCCAGCCGTGAGTAAGTTTGTTGCTGTTCCAGTTGAGCATGTGAGATCGTCGTGAGTTAAAGGAGTCGAGTTGACGAACCGTCTGATTCGTCGCAGAAGAAATTCAATGGGCGGCGTCAATTGCTTACTTGGCGAGTGCGCGAATCCGAATGTTTCGATAATGAGCTTCGCCGGGAGGACCACCGTGGATTTGCAGGGCGATCAGTCCTTGTTGCTCGATGGCTTCGTCGGCTTCGGTGTAATCGACGGTTTTTAAATCATTGATCCAGAGCTGAATGTGTCGCCCTTCGCAATGAATCCGGTACTTGTTCCATTCGCCGTGCTTCAGGACTTTTGCGAGCTCTTCTTTTTCCGGGGCTGCGAGGATTTTGTTGCGACGTGATTCGTCGTAGAGCGCGCCCCAGTAATCCTGTCCGAGGTCCGCCTGGTAGCCGATCATTTCATGATGATCGGGAATGCGTTTGCTCCGCAGCTGGACGCCGGCATTGGTGTCATTGCCCAGAAGCTTGAATTCGAGTGTGAGTTCAAAGTCGGAATATTCGTCTCTTGTGGAAAGAAAGACGTTGTGAGGGATTTTTTTATTGAGCTGGCCGCCAACGATAGTTCCTTCTTCGACTCGAAACACAGACGCGTCACCGTTCCAGCCTTCCAATGTTTCGCCGTCAAACAAGCTTACAAACGCAGCGGCCTTTACCTCATCGTCGGCGCAGACAAATGGCGCGAGTCGCCCTATCGTCAGGACGACCATGAGCGAGACAATGCTGAGTGGAAGGAACGAAAACGATCTGGACGAAACGTGGGTCATTTCTGCATCCTTGTGGGTTGAGGAAGGCCTTTCCGAAGTCTATCGAACTCGGGATGCCAGGGAAACTCAGCTCACGCAAGGAATATTTCGCAGCCAAAATCACCTGCTGATTGAGCCATGCAGGACATTGTTTCGCAACTCGGCGTGGCTTCAATTCGGCTGCTTCATTTTGCAATGCGTCCGGCTGAGGACTCACGGCATTGCGGCGCATTTTCAGGGTGTGTGCGGCAAAAGCCAGAAGTGTGCGTTTGTGTCAGCTGTCTTCGGATTCTGCACACGCTCGTACGCTCGCGTTCTTGAATGCTGCTGGTAAACCGCTGCTTTTTACTCTGTCGAAGTGAATGGGACTCTCTGCTCTTTCCCGGCATAGAAGCTGCTGAACTGCGTTGTGAGCCAACTAAATATGTTTAGACTGAAGTTGAATGCGTTTTCAGAACGCTGCATTGATTGGCCATTTTCAGGAGATGTGTCGTGAAGAAGAACATTGGAGTTTGGATCGATCATCGTGAAGCTGTTGTTGTGGAACTTTCCGAGTCCGGGAAGAAAACTTCGCGCATCGAGTCAACCATTGAAAGCCAGCCGCGCCGCGCCAGCGACAATCCTTCAGGCTCATTCGAATCTCTCCAGGTGCCTTCAGACGGCAAGCTTGAAAGGAAGAAGCAGGCCGATCTTGAGCATTTTTTTGACGACGTCGTTTCGTATCTTGCCGGTGCCGAAGCTTTGTTTGTTTTTGGACCTGGAGAAGCAAAGCGGGAGCTGGAAGAACACATTTCCGGGGTTCACTCGCTTTCAGCAGTACCACGATCGTCGGAAACAAGTGATCGCATGTCGGAAGCTCAGGTCATCGCGAAAGTGGTTGAGCATTTCTCAGCCAGTTAATTAACCGTTTAACCCGACTCGAAGAGGAGGCTCCGCAGATAACAGCCTCCTCTTCGAGTCGGGTTAAACGTG